>OGCL01000399.1_pt1 | contig 47541 bp, 50 predicted proteins | sample 1570041 | NCBI WGS metagenome assembly OGCL01 (sample SAMN06266162, study PRJEB24511) | hot springs metagenome | isolation source: Hot spring water | place: South Africa: Limpopo | collected 2015-06-22 | reverse complement strand
GCCGGTCCGAGCGAACGACTTGGGCGTGAACCATGCCAGGGAAACCGAGGTCGTCGATGTACCGGGCTTGCCCGGCGACTTTGGCCTCGGCATCCACCCGGAGGACGCCCTGGCCTACCGCTTTCCCTTCGGCGATGTGGGTAGGGTTCACCAAAGTCCCTTTGGCCGGGAATTATAGCCCTCAGGGGGTTCGCCTCTCTGGCCGAGTTCGGCCAGGATAAGGCGCAAGCCCATCACAGCCTTGCGACGGTGGGAAACGCGGTTCTTTTCCTCGAGGGTCATCTCAGCAAGAGTGCGGGTCTCCCCTTCGGGGATGAACACCGGATCGTAGCCGAACCCGCCGGAGCCCCGCGGGGCCTCGGCGATGTGCCCTTCCAGCAGGCCTTCGCTTGTCCACAGCGAGCCCTCGGGGAGAGCAAGGCAAGCCACGGCTCGGAACCGGGCCCGGCGGTTGGGGGCGCCCTCAAGGAGCCTCAACAGCCTGGCGATGTTGGCCTGAGGATCGCGGGTTCCCGCGAAGGTGGCCGTGTGCACGCCTGGTGCCCCGTCCAAGGCCTCCACCTCCAGGCCGGAGTCCTCGGCCAGCGCGGCCAGGCCGCTCCACTGGGCCAGGGTTTGCGCTTTCAGTCGGGCATTCTCCTCCAGGGTGGCCCCCGTTTCCCGCACCTGGGGAAGGCCCAGCTCTCCTGGGTTGACCCACTCCAGGCCCGGAACGTCGCCGAGCAGGGCCAAAATCTCCTGGAGCTTGCCGGGGTTGGTGGTGCCGAGGAGGACCTTCACGCCACCTTGACGCCCCGGAGGGCAAGGGAGGAGGCAAAGTGGCAGGCCGCGTAGTGCTCGCCTCCGTAATCCTGCAGGCCCGGGGTCTGCTGGGAACAGATGGCTTGAGCGTAAGAACAACGGGGGTGGAACCGGCACCCCGCGGGAGGGTTGACCGGGCTGGGCACATCCCCCTGGAGGAGGATGCGCTCTGCTTCGTAGTCAGGGTCGGGCACGGGCACGGCCGAAAGGAGGGCTTCGGTGTAGGGGTGGCGGGGCCGGGTGTACAGCTCCTCGGTCTCCGCCAACTCCACCACTTTCCCCAAGTACATCACAGCCACCCGATCGGAGATGTGCTTGACCACGGACAGGTCATGAGCCACGAACAGGTACGTCAACCCAAACTTGTCCTGGAGGTCCTCCAGCAGGTTGAGCACCTGGGCTTGAATGGAGACATCCAAGGCGGACACAGGCTCGTCGCAGATCACAAGTTGAGGGCCCAAGGCCAAAGCTCGGGCGATGCCGATCCGTTGGCGCTGGCCCCCCGAGAACTCGTGGGGGTAGCGTCGCATGTGGTCGGGTTTGAGCCCCACCGCCTCCAACAGCTCGACCACCCGGTTCCGCACTTCCTGGCCGCGGGCCACCCGGTGGACGATCAGGGGTTCCCCGATAATGGCCCCCACCGTCATTCGGGGGTTCAACGAGGAGTACGGGTCCTGGAAGATGATCTGCATCTCCCGACGGAGGAGCTTCATCACCCGCTTCGTGGCCTTGGTGACTTCCACCACGGGAGGCAGGGACTTGGACCTGGGCCGGAACAACACCTGACCTGAGGTGGGCTCAATCAACCGCAGGATGGTGCGGCTGACCGTGGTCTTCCCGCAGCCAGATTCTCCCACCAACCCCAAGGTCTCCCCCTTGGGAATGAAAAGATCCACTTCGTCCACGGCCTTGACCCACCCCACGGTGCGGCGGAACACGCCCTTCCGCACAGGGAAGTACTTCTTGAGGCGCCAAACCTGGAGGAGGACGGACTCTCCAAAGGACGCAGCGGCCTGCGCGCCCGAGCCTTTACCCGTAGAGCCAGCACGCGGCCTCATGGGCTGGACCCACCTCCTTCAGCAGGGGCACTTCCCGCGTGCACACCTCCATGGCGTGAGGGCAGCGGGGGTTGAACGGGCAGCCTGGGGGCGCACCCAAAGGATCAGGAACCACGCCTTGAATCGGTTCCAGTCGCTGCTTCTTCGTGGCCAAGGACGGGATGGAGTGGAGAAGACCCTTGGTGTAGGGGTGCTTGGGATCGTGGAACAGCAGGCCCACCGGGGCATGTTCCACCACCCGCCCCAAGTACATCACCACCACTTCCTGGCACATCTCGGCCACGACCCCCAGGTTATGCGTGATGAACATGATGGCGGTCCGGAACTTCGCTTGAAGGTCCCGCATGAGATCGAGCACCTGGGCCTGGATGGTCACATCCAGGGCTGTGGTCGGCTCGTCGGCGATCAACAAGGAAGGGTTGCAGGACAGGGCCATGGCGATCATCGCCCGCTGGCGCATGCCCCCCGAAAGTTGATGGGGATACTCGTCCACCCGCTGCTCGGGGAGGGGGATTCCCACCTGGCGGAGCATCTCGATGGCCCGAGCCCGCGCCACGTTCTTCCTCACCTTCTGGTGGAGCATGATCGCTTCCATGATCTGGTAACCCACGGTGAACACAGGGTTCAGGGAAGTCATGGGCTCCTGAAAGATCATGGCGATCTCCTTGCCGCGGATGGAGCGATACTCCTTCCCCTTGGGGTTGAGGGAGGTGAGGTCCACTGGATGCCCGTTGCGGTGGAAGAGCACTTGGCCTCCGGCGATCCGCCCCGGGGGCATGGGAACCAAACCCATGATGGACAGGCCGGTCACGGACTTGCCACAGCCCGACTCCCCCACCACCCCCAGGGTGCGCTCCCGCTCAATGGCGAAGCTCACCCCGTCCACGGCTCTGACGATCCCGTCCTCTGTATAGAAGTAGGTCTTGAGGTCCCGCAGCTCGACGAGGGGCAAGGCCTAAAGAACCGCGATCAACAACCCCAGGAGGAGAAACAAGCCCCCCAGGATGCCCGTGGCCAGCCGTTTGGGATCCTTGGTCACGTCCCGGCCGAACACCGTGGAAGCCATCCCCGACCCGAACGCCCCCCCCATCGAGGCGTGCTCCGACATCTGGAGCTCGACCAAAACGATCAGGGCCAGGCAGTCCAGCAAGAACAAGATCTGCAGGAACGTCCTGAAGATTGCCATCCCTGGATGCACCAGGCCCGCAGTATACACCACCAGTTCCTTCTCCTGCAACCGCGGGACATCCGCCGGGTAGAATCCCGAGGTGGCCAAGTTCGTGTTCGTGACCGGTGGCGTGATTTCCGGACTGGGCAAAGGGGTCGTCACCGCCTCCCTGGGCTGCCTCCTCAAGGCCCGGGGGGTGCCTGTGACCCTCCAGAAGATCGATCCCTACCTCAACATGGACGCAGGGACCATGAACCCCTACGAGCACGGGGAGGTGTTTGTCACCTGGGATGGATTGGAGACCGACCTGGACGTGGGCCACTACGAGCGATTCCTTGGCCAGAACCTTGGGCGGGCCAACTACCTCACCACCGGCCAGGTGTACTGGAGCGTCATCGAGCGGGAACGTGGGGGCGAGTACTTGGGGCATACGGTGCAGGTGATTCCCCACATCACCAACGAGATCAAACGCCGGGTGCGGGAGGCCCTTCAGACCAGCGGGGCCGAGGTGGTGGTGGTGGAAGTGGGGGGAACGGTGGGGGACATTGAAGGCCTCCCCTACCTCGAGGCCATCCGCCAACTCCAGGACGAGCTGCCCCAGGAGGACGTGGCCGTGGTCCACCTCGCCTATGTCCCAGTCTTGTCCACCACCGGGGAACTGAAGACCAAGCCCACCCAGCATTCGGTGAAAGAGCTGCGCACGGCCGGGATCCAACCGGACTTTGTGGTGGCCCGAAGCCCCACGCAACTTCCCCGCCCGCTGCGGGACAAGATTGCCCTGTTCTGCGACGTGTCCCCCGACCACGTCATCGCCTGCGCGGATCTACCTTCCATCTACGAGGTGCCCCTGGCCCTCCGGGAGGAGGGATTGGACGTGAAGCTCCTTCACCGGTTGGGCCTCCAGGCCCAGGCCGAGGACCTCCGGGCTTGGGAGGCGTTCGTGGCCAAGTTGCGCACCGCGGACCGGACCACGCGGATCGGGATCGTGGGCAAGTACGTGGAACTCCACGACGCGTACCTTTCCATCCTGGAGGCCCTCCACCATGCAGGGGCCGCGTTGGGGCTGGGGGTCGAGGTCGCTTGGATCCCCTCGGCCCGGGTGGAGCAGGAAGGCGAGTCCGCCCTGCACGGAGTGTCGGGGATCCTCGTCCCCGGTGGATTCGGCGAGCGGGGTATCGAGGGGAAGATCGCCGCCGTGAGCTACGCCCGGAGGATGAGAATTCCGTTCTTTGGCATCTGCCTGGGGATGCAACTGGCGGTGGTAGCCTTTGCCCGCGACGTTCTGGGTTGGAAGAAAGCTCACTCCACCGAATTCGCCCCGGGCACACCCTACCCCGTGATCGACCTTCTGCCCGATCAGCACGGGGTGAAAGCCAAGGGGGGCACCATGAGGTTGGGAGAATACCCGGCCGTGCTGGATCCGCACAGCTTGGTGTTCTCCGCCTACGGGCGCCGAGAGATCGCCGAACGCCATCGACACCGGTTCGAGTTCAACCCCCTCTACCTTGAGGACTTCGCGTCGGCGGGGTTGAAGGCCTCGGCCCTTTCCCCAGACGGGCGGCTGGTGGAGGCGGTGGAGGACCCCCGTCACCCCTGGTTTGTAGGAGTGCAGTACCACCCAGAGTTCACCTCCCGCCCGACGGCTCCCCACCCCTTGTTTGTGGGTTTCTTGCGCGCATGCTCGTCCTCCTGCTCTTAGTCTCGGCTGTTGCGTGGTCTGCGCTGGGCCAGAACGTGGAGGCCTCCGCCCCCTGGCTCACGGTGTACGACGAGGCTGGGCGGCCCAAGTGGGAGGTGCAGATGGAACGCCTGGTCCGAACTTCCGCTGGTTGGACCGGGACGAACGTCCGCGTCACCTTGTTTCTTGAAGGCAGCCCGGCCGTGGCCCTCCAGGCCGAGACCATCGCCGCGGATAGGTACGGGCGGGAGTGGACCCTATCCGGGAGGGTACGTGGGGAAGGCGAAGGGTTCGCTATGGAGTGTGCCCAGGCCCGGTGGGCAGGTGGTCTGTGGTTGGAGGACGTGGAGGCTTGGGGCCGAGGTGTCACCCTTCGCGCGGCCCGTGTCCAGTGGCGCATGGGCCAGGCCCTTGAGCTGTCCCAAGGTTCCACCTCCTTTTCCGGTTGGAGCGTGGAGTTCTCCTCGGGCACGTACGTCCTCGCGGCCGAGGAGCTTGTGGCCCGGGACGTGACCGTGCGGGGCCACGGGATCGAGCTTGTGGGCCAGGAACTCCAGGCCTGGCCCAGGGTGGGCAAAATTCGGGTCAAGGGGGCGAAACTTGTCCGCTCAGCTTGAGGGGCGGAACTTGGTGCGGCTGTTCGGGCGGCGCCGGGCGGTGGACCACCTCTCGGTGAGGTTCGCACCTGGCCAGGTTACCGGCCTTCTGGGCCCCAATGGAGCGGGAAAGACCACGACCTTCTACATGATCGCTGGCTTCCTCCGCCCCTCCGCAGGGGACGTGTACTTCGATGGAAAGCGAATCACCCGCCTCCCCTTCTTCCAAAGGTCCCGCATGGGCGTGCACTACCTGCCTCAGGAACCTTCGGTGTTTCTGCGGACCACGGTGCGGGGCAACCTCAAGCTGGCCTTGGACGGGCTGCGCATGCGGTGGAACGGGTCGGTGGAGGAGATTGTGGAGGACTTGGGCTTGGCCTCGTTGCTAGGACGACCGGTGGGGAAGTTGTCCGCTGGGGAGCGGAGAAAGGTGGAGATCGCCCGGGCCTTGGTGGCCCGCCCGTCGTTCCTCCTTCTGGACGAGCCCTTTTCTGGCGTGGATCCGAGGACCGTGGCCGAGCTGGCCAACCTGCTGAGGAAGCTGGCGGGCTCAGGGATCGGCATTGCGGTGTGCGACCACAACGTGCGCGACACGCTCAAAATCACCGATCGAGCCTACATCATCCACCAAGGTCGGCTCCTCTTGGAGGGAACCCCCGAGGAGATCTTGGCCGATCCCCAGGCCCGGCTGGCCTACCTCGGGGAGACCTTTACCCTGTAAGCGACCTTCCCCTCCTGGGGAGGGGAAGGCCACGGAGGGTGGATGCGGAAGCGGGCTCTCTATCGACGCCTTCCACAACCTCCAGAGCTGCACTGCTCCACCGTCACCCACCGGGAAGTGCGGGCTTCGGCCCCGGAACGGTCCTTCACGGTCAAGGTAACCTGGAACTTCCCAGGGGTCAGGTATGCGTGGGTCACGATCTTGCCCTCGGCGGTGGCTCCGTCTCCAAACTCCCAGATCCACCCCACCAGGTCCCCGTCAGGATCCGAGGAAGAGGAACCGTCGAAGCTGACGGGCTCGTCTTCGAAGGGATCCAAGGGGTAGAAGGTGAATGCGGCCGAGGGGGGGTTGTTGAGGACCCGGACGAACCTTGTGCCCCGGGCGGTCCCGGACGGGCCCACCACGACCAGGGTTACGAGGTACTCCCCGGCCCGCTGGTAGGTGTGTTGGATCTCTCGGGCGGAGAGGACGGGTGAGCCATCTCCGAAGTCCCACAGGAAGTCGCCCACAGGGCCGCGGGGATCGGAGGATTCCCCCCCGTCGAAGTGGACGGGCAAAGGGGCCCGGCCTTCTTCGGGGTTGGCCAGAATTCGGGCCACAGGACCCATCTGTTCCTGCACCGTGCACCCCGCGAGGACCCACAGCGCAAGGACCGCACCACCTAGGACCAGTTTCAAGCGCATCTTCTCACCCCCCGCACCCAGGGCCCCCCAAGACCTCAAGGATCTGGGTCGTGGCGGCATGGGCCCCGGCTTCGTCCACAACCGTGAGGGTCACGGGGTAGGCCCCCCCAGTGCGGTACACGTGTTCCACCGTGGGCCCCACAGCCCACTGGCCATCTCCGAACGACCAACGGTACTCGGCAATGGCCCCATTGGGGCTGGACGAGGCCGTGCCATCAAAATACACCGTCTCTCCGGCTCCAGGTCGCCAGGGGGCCGAGGTGAACCGCGCTTCAGGGGGAGTGAACTTCACAGTCACCGTGCTCTCCCGCCGACTGGTCAGTCCTCGGTCGCTGTAGACCTCCAGAACCACCCGGTAGGTACCCCCGCGGCGGTAAGTGTGGGACACGATGGGCCCAAGACCTCGAGTCCCATCTCCGAAGTCCCAGATGTACTCCACGATCTTGCCATCCTGGGCGAAGGACAGCGATCCATCGCAAACCACCGTGAGGGGGGCCACGCCCTCGCTTGGGCGCAACGCAAACAGGGCCTCGGGGGGAGTGGGCTGGTACTTGGGGGTGCACCCCCCCAGGCCAACAATCAACCCGATCATCGCTCCCGTGCTGATCCACTTCCTCATAGCTCCTCCCATCACAAAGGGAACGACAGCTTCACCACCAGGCCCAACCACAGGGCCGTGAAGTCCAACACATCGCCCAGCCCATCGCGATTGAGATCCAGCACAGAGCTGGGCCCGATGGGCACGCCAAGCCGAGCAAAACGCACCCCTACCTCAGCCCCCACCGCCACCCCCAAGCGAACGGGAAGGAACAGGCGCGCAAAAAGTCCCCCCACCCAGCTGCGGGCTGCATATACCTCGTCCCCCACGGGGGGCGTGAAGGGAAGCGTCCAGTCCGTGGGTAGGTTTTGGGGAAACTGACCGGTGTAACGGACTTGAGCGAGGCCCACACCGCCAAAAACGCCGACCTGAATCAACTCTGGCACAAGCCAAAGGGCAAACTCCAGTTCCAGTGCGCTCAACCCCACCCCGACACCCAGCCGGACCGGGAACTCCTGCTCCCCTTGCCTCCAGGAACCGGATGTGCCGTTCTCCAGCTGGGCCAGGACCAAGTGAAAGCCCAGCTTCCAGGTGTCTCCGTACCCCTCCCCCACCCGCAGCCCCAAGGCGGTGGTGGCGGTTCCTAGGGTGGGGACGTTCCCTTCAAGCCGCTCGTTGACAAACCGAATGGTTTGGTTGGCCAGACCAAAGAAGCTGTTGATCGAAGGAAGGGGAACCTGGACCCAGTAGGCCCCGGATTCCACGGTGAGGGTGGCCCCGAGCACCGGGACCGCCAACCCTATCGCTGCCACAACAAGGACGTTCTTCATCAGCACCGGCTGTAGCGGAGGCTACGTCCAGGCGTGCCGCAGTCCCAGGACAAACTAGCGATCCCCGGCGGGGGTTCGTCACGCCGAGGGACCCCGAAGTTCTTCTGCCACGAGGTCAACCGTCCTTAGGACGTCGGGCCTGGAGACGTTGAGGTGGGTCACCATCCGGATTTGCCGTAGGGAGGTTCCAGCCCCGGCTGGAGAGGTGAGAATGCCCCGCCGACGCAAACGCTGGCAGAGTTCGGCCGCTGCGGGTCCCCGAACGACCTCGAAGATCACGATGTTGGTCTCCACGGGCCAGACCTCCAGACCCTCGATCTGGGCAAGACCCTGGGCCAACAGGCGGGCATTCTCGTGGTCCTCGGCCAAACGGTCGATGTGGTGTTCCAGGGCGTACAGGCCGGCTGCGGCGAGGATCCCGGCCTGCCGCATCCCACCCCCCATGGCCTTTCGCACCTTGCGGGCTTCGCCAATGAAGTCCTTGGAACCGCACAGCATCGAACCCACCGGGCAACCCAACCCCTTGGAAAGGCAGAACATCACGGAGTCGAAGCCCTGGGCGAGGTCGCTGGCCCTCGTACCTAGGGCTATGGCCGCGTTGAAGATCCGGGCTCCATCCAGGTGCACAGGGATTTTCCGGCTGTGAGCCAATTCCAAGATGGCCCGCGCCCCTGCCAAGGGCCAGATCCTCCCTCCCATGGCGTTGTGGGTGTTCTCCAGGCACACGAGCCCTGTCGGGGCCAGGTAGTAGAGGTTGGGGCGGATGGCCGCGGCCACCTGCTCGGCGGTGAACACGCCCCGCTGCCCCGAGATCACCCGGGGCTGCACCCCTGCAAAGCGGGCCATGGTGGCCATCTCCACGTTGTAAATGTGGGCGTGAGCTTCCACAATGACCTCCTGGCCTGGGCGGGTGTGGACGGCGATGGCCACCTGGTTGCCCATGGTGCCGGAGGGCACAAACAGTGCAGCCTCAGTGCCCACAAGCTCGGCAGCCCGCTCCTCCAGCCGCTGCACCGTGGGATCCTCCCCAAACACGTCGTCGCCCACCTCGGCTGCCGCCATGGCCGCCCGCATCCCTGCCGTGGGCAAGGTCACCGTGTCCGATCGAAGGTCAATCACGCCAACCCTCCTCTCCGATGAGGGGAACAAAGGTGCACGGGCACAAAGAGCGCTCCTCGACTTTCCCCCCAACCTTGCGTACCAAGAGGAGGTCCTGTCGGGTGCGATCGCCCACAGGGATGACCATCCGGCCCCCCTCCTTCAATTGGGCCAGCAGACTCGGGGGGAGGAAGGGGGCACCCGCGGTGACCAAGATGGCCTCAAACGGGGCCTCCTCGGGCCAGCCCTTGGTTCCGTCCCCCACTTTAAACCGCACGTTGCGGTAGCCCAGGGAAGCGAGGCGATTTTGGGCCTCCTCCGACAACGCGGCCAGCCGCTCCACGGTGAACACTTCCTTGGCCAGCTCGGCCAACACCGCCGTCTGGTACCCCGACCCCGTCCCCACCTCCAGGACCCGATCGCCGGGCCCAAGCTCCAAGGCTTGGGTCGACAGGGCCACGATGTAAGGCTGGGAGACGGTCTGGCCCTCCCCGATCGGGAGGGGGGTGTCGGCGTAGGCATGGGGGAGCAGATGAGCGGGAACGAACAGGTGCCGGGGTACCGCCCGCAGGGCACGGAGCACGGCTGGATCATCGATCCCCAAGTTCTCCAGTTCGTGCAGAAGTTCCTCCTGGGCCTCCTCCCAGCTCGGGCGGATGTGGAGAGCTTCCAGGGCTTCCAAGGCCCGGGGCAGGTCATCTTCCCTCACCCAGATCTGCACCTCGGCCAGGCCATCCACGCTCACGGGCCATACCGAAGGAGGCACGTGGCTTTTCAGCTGGACGGAGATGTTCTCCCCCTCAAGAAAGCTCGCGACAATGCGAGCTTGGGCCTCGCCTTCCACCGTGGTCAGTTTCCTCCACCCTTCCATCCAGCCTCCCTCCAGTCGAGCTCATTGTGGACCAAGGTGATGCACTGGTGGCCATGGAGGACGCGGGGACCGACAGACACGCGCGGAGCCCCGTCCAAGATCTTCTCCTCATCGGGTGTGAAGTCCTTGTGGTCGGAGAGGACGAACACTGGGGCCGGGGGGAGCTCGGCCGAGCGCAGGGGCTCGCCGCGCTCATCCAACAAGATGAGCGGCCGCCCGGCCGCGCGGAAGTCCTCCACGAGGTCACGTAGGCCACCCCAGCGCACGCTGATCCCTGGGGAGGCCACGACCTTTGCCTCACGGGGCTGTCGGTGGGCGGCGTCCAAGGCGTTGCGCACAAGGGCCCCTGTGGACCGCTCATCCGGGTTCAGATGGCGCAGATGGGACCCGTCAAGGTCCAGGATCAGCTGGTCGCGGATCACGAAGTGCAGGGTGACGTCCTTGCGGATCCCGTGGGAGAGGAGGAACGCCTCGGTAGCGCATCGGCAGAGGACGTCCAGGCGGCCAGCCCCGCCGGGCAAGTCATCGAGGGAGAAGCCCCCCTGGAGGGGGGCCGTATGGGCCACCACCACGAAGCTGCGCACGCGGGTATCGTACTTCAGCAGGATGGAGGCGGGGGGGCGGAGCTTTTGACCCCCCGTGGCCAGCGCAGTAACATGCTGCCCTGTGTACCTGATTGTTGTGGGGGCGGGTGGCATCGGGAGCGCCATCATCGACATCGCGGTGCCGGACCGCCACAACGTGGCGGTGATTGAGCGGGACAGCAAAAAGGCGGAAACCCTTTCCCGCAAGTACGACGTGTTGGTCATCAACGCCGACGCGGCGTCCACGGAGGTCCTGCGGGACGCCGGGGCCGAGCGCGCCGACGCCCTGGTGGCCACCACCCACGATGACGCCACCAACCTCATGGTGATTGCCGCCGCCAAGGACCTGGGTGTCCCCACCATCGTCTCCATCGTGAACAACCGGGAACACACCGATCTGTTCAAGCGGTTGGGGGCCCACGTGATGGAGAACCCTGACGTCATTGTGGCGGAATACCTGTACCACGCAGCCCTGCAACCTCGGGTGAGGGATCTGGTGACGCTTCCGGGCGGAGCCCAGGTGTTTCGCACCACGATCACCGAGCGCTCCCCCCTGGTGGGCCTCACCCTCAAGGAGGCCGGCAAGCGAGGCCTGATTCCCCAAGGTCTCCTCATTGCCGCTGTGGAGCGGGAAGGGGACCTTGTTATCCCTTCCGGCAGCACGGTTCTTCAAGCGGGTAACGTGGTGACGGTGTTCACCAAGGGGCACGCCGGCCAGAGCTTGATCGAGCAGATCACGGGTTAGTGCACCATGCGGGCCAAAGAGGCCGGGATTGTCCTCCGCAGCCTGGGGTTGCTGTTGCCCACGGTGGCCTTGATGGCCGTCCTGTCCCTGCCCGTGGCCTTGGCGTTCGGGGAGGGGGAGGTGTTGGCCCCCTTGGGTTGGACAGCCGGCGTAGCCCTGGGGTTGGGTCTGGTTCTGTACATTCCCTTCCGCCGGGCCGGAGAGGCCCAACTCAAGCATGGGCTGATCGTGGCGGCTTTGGGGTGGTTGGTGGTGTCCGCTCTGGGGGCTCTTCCCCTGTGGCTAACTTCCCAGGGCCAGGCCCTCCCCTACCGCGAGCCGGTCGACGCCTTTTTCGAGGCCATGTCGGGGTTCACCGGCACAGGGCTGACCGTGGCCCCCAACCCCGAAATCCTTCCCCGGACCCTGCAGTGGTGGCGCACGTTCATGGAGTGGGTGGGGGGCATGGGGGTGATCGTCCTCATGCTCACCCTGCTCGTGGGCCCTGGGCGCAGCGCGGTGAGTCTGTACTTCGCCGAGGCTCGGGCGGAGAAGATTCACCCTTCGGTGGCGTCCACCGTGCGCACGATGTGGTGGATTTTTGCTTTGTTCACGGGTCTGGCCATCGCCGTCCTCTGGGCCGTGGGGATGCCCCTGTGGGACGCCATCAACCACGCCATGACGGCCTTGGCCACAGGCGGGTTCTCCGTGCGCGCCGAATCCATCGGGGCGTACCGCTCTTGGGCCCTCGAAGTGGCGGTGATGGTGGTGATGCTGGCCGGAGCCACCAGTTTCGCTGTCCACTACCAGTTCCTCCGCCACGGGCCCCGAGCGTTTGCGGAAGATCTTCAGACCCGGTGGCTGTGGGCGGCTGGACTTTTTGGGACCGCGGCGCTGGGTCTGGTGGGGGTTGCGGCCCGGGGCTGGCCAAGCTCCTTCCGGGAAGGGGCGTTTCAATGGATCTCCGCCCTGACGTGCACCGGGTTTCAAACCACCTCCCTGACCGGCTGGGCCAACGTCCCCAAGCTCCTTATGGTGGTGGGCATGGTCCTCGGCGGGGCGGCCGGATCCACCGCGGGGGGGATCAAGCTATTGCGGTTTGCCTTCCTCGTCCGGGGGGTCAGGTGGCAGCTCAAGCGGTTCGGTCAACCCCCTGACGCCCTTGTTCCCCTGCGGATGGGGGACGAAGCCCTGCCCGAGGCCGTGGCCTACCGGCGCATCGCCGAGGCCGCGTTTCTTTTGTTCCTGTGGGTTTCTTTCCTGGTGCTGGGGACCTTGATCTTGGCGATCCTCATGCCTTCAGCCAGCCTCGCCGATGCCCTGTTCGAGGTGGCCTCAGCCCAGGGCAACGTGGGGTTGTCGGTGGGGATTACCTCCCAGGCTATGCCTCTGGGGGCCAAGCTTCTGTTGTGTTTCCACATGTGGATGGGCCGGCTGGAAATCCTCCCCGTGCTCGTGCTGTTGCGGTCGTTGGTGAGGAGGCCGTCCTGGCCCTAAAGTACTTCGGAACGGATGGGGTTCGGGGTGTGGCCGGGGTGGACCTTACGGCGGAGCTGGCGTTTCGCCTGGGCCGGGCCGCGGGCCGGTCCTTTCACGCTCGCCGAGGGGTGATCGCCCGGGATACCCGGCTCTCGGGGCCGGTGCTGGAGGCAGCCTGCGCCGCCGGCCTGGCCGACGCCGGCTGCCAAGTGTTGTTGGCGGGGGTGCTCCCCGCTCCCGCCGTGTCTCACCTTGTGCGCACCCAAAACCTGGACTTGGGCTGCGTGGTTTCCGCCTCCCACAACCCTCCCCAGGACAACGGGATCAAGTTCTACGACTCCAGTGGCCTCAAATTCTCGCCTGAAGAGGAAGAGCGGGTGGAGGCCTTGCTTGAAGATTCAGATCCCAACTGCGGCTTGGGTTCGTTTCAGGCTTTTGAGCGCGCCCGCGAGGACTACCTGCAGTTCTTGCGGGGCGTGCAACCCAAACTCCCCCTCCGGGGAGTCAAGCTCGTGGTGGACTGTGCTTACGGGGCCACTTGGGCCACGGCGCCGGTTCTGTTGGGGGAAGTGGGAGCCGATCTGGTGTTGGTGGGGACAGAGCCGGACGGAGCGAGGATTAACTCCACGGGGGCTGCGGCGTTGAGCGAGCTTCAGTCCCGCGTACGGGACACAGGAGCCGACCTGGGTGTGGCCTTCGACGGGGACGGTGATCGGTGCATGTTCGTGGACCACCGGGGTGAGGTGGTGGAAGGCGACCGGCTCATGGGGGCCCTGGCACCTTCCCTTTGGGCCTGGGGGGAGCTCGCAGCCCCGGGGGTGGTGTTCACCGTCCTGGCCAATCGGGGAGCCGAGGAGCACCTCCGAGCACGGGGATTTGAGGTGCTGCGCGTGCCGGTGGGCGACCGGCATGTCGCTTGGGCCCTGCGCCAACAGGGGTGGAGCTTGGGGGGCGAACCCTCGGGCCACATCATCTTTGCCCGCCACGCGCCCACCGGGGATGGACTGCTGACGGCCCTCGTCGTTTTGGGAGTCCTCCAGCGGGTGGACAAGGACTTGCGTTCGCTTGTGGCTCCTGTTCCGGTGTATCCCCAACTGAGGGTGGACGTGCCGGTGGTGGACCGGGAGCGGGCCATGGAGGACCCCGCTGTGGTGAGGGCCGTGAGGGAGGCCGAGCGTGCGCTGCTGGGCCACGGCCGGCTGGTTGTCCGGCCTTCAGGTACCCAGTCCGTGATCCGGGTTTTCGCCGAAGGGCCGGACGAGGGGGGGTTGCGAAAGGCCGTGGACCTGGTGGTTCAAGCCCTGGGTCGTTTCCGCCCCTCTTCGCTTGGGTAAGGAGGCGCTGTGCAGCTGGCTCGATTCCCGCGGGTGAGGCTAGGGAACTTTCCCACACCCTTGGAGGAGCTGGGGCGGCTTAGGGGCTGCCTGGGTGGGCCGCGGATGTTCATCAAGCGGGACGACCTGGGGGGCCTGGCCCTGGGGGGCAACAAGCTTCGGAAACTGGAATACGCCTTGGCCGAAGCGCTGAAGGAGAAGGCCACGGTGGTCATCACCAGCGGGGCCGTGCAAAGCAACCATGTGCGGCTAACGCTCGCGGCCTGCAACCACCTAGGGTTGCAGTGTGAAGTTGTCCTGCGGGGCGACCGACCGAACACGCCGTCGGGAAATCTTCTGGTGGACGGTATTCTGGGCCCTGCAAGGGTGCGCTTCGTGGAGGGCGCCGGCCTTACCCGGGAGGAGCTCTTGCGGAGGACGGAGGCCCAAGTTGCAGAGGTAGCCGCGGACCTGCGGACCCGGGGCGAGCGGCCGTATGTGGTTCCCAACGGGTGCGCCCCCATCCATGGCGCTTTGGGCTACGCCTGGTGCGTGTTTGAAATTGTGGACCAGATGCGCCAGCGGGGGATAACCCCCAACGCCATTGTCACGGCGTATGGCACGGGCAGTACCTACCTGGGGCTCCTTTTGGGGTCGCTTCTCTTCACGGGCGGCGCGGTGCGGGTGATTGGGATGAGCGTTTCGGCTTCGCGGGCGGCCTGCGAAGCCCGGTTGCGCCAAAACTTCCCCGAGGTGGCGCGCCAGCTGGACCTGGGGCATTTGGCCTTGCCCCAGGAAGTGGAGGTTTTCGACGCGTACGTGGGTCCAGGGTACGCGGTGCCCACCCCGCAGATGAAGGAGGCGGTGGTGCTGTTGGCCCGCACCGAGGGAATCCTGTTGGACCCGGTGTACACGGGCAAGGCCATGGCTGGGCTGTTGGACCTTGTCAAAAAAGGTTTCTTCCGTTCCGAGGAGACTGTGGTTTTCCTGCACACGGGGGGCATTCCCGCCCTTTTCGCCGACACCCAAGCTCCGGAGTTCCACACCGAACTGGCCTTTTGAGAGCTGGCTCTTTCCTCATTAGAGCTGCGGAGCACGCAGACTTGGAGCGGGTCAGGGGTGGAGCAACGTGTTGGCCTGAAGCGCCGTGCCCAGAAGGTCCCTGGGGTTCCATCAACCCCTCGTGGCCAAAGAGGGCCCCTAAGCCTGTCCAGTAACGTACTGTTGTTCACACGGTAGGCCTCCTGGACGGATGCGTGAGCGGCCACGCCCCAAGAACCCCTCCCCCGGGGTTCGTCCCTGGGTGCGGTACCCTTGGCCCGCTCCCCGTTGCAGAACCGTAGGAATCCATCAACAGAGGCCTAAAGCTCGCGGGCTTGGGTGAAGCACTTGCGGAGGAAGAGCACCCGCCCGTGCTCGGGGAGGATCGTCCCCTGCAGCCGCTCCACGAAACCGTTCGTCCACGCGTGCCGGGGCTTCGTGCGGGAGTGGGTGGCCCCAAGGTCCCGGCAGGCTTGGTCGAACTCCCCTTGGAACTCGCTCCCTCGATCCGTGAGCACAAGCCGAAGTTGCCACCCCGCCTGGGCGAACCCAAGCACAAGGGCCTTGGTGAGGAACCGTGCCGCGTTCACTGCGTTGCGACCCGGGATCACCCTGGCCCAGGGCCTCGGGGCGGATCTTCGGTCTTGGGGTTGTCACCCAACTTTGTTCTCCCTCCGGCGCTCGCAAACCGAGCACAGAGGCTCGCCGCCCACCAACGATCAAGTTGGTCCACGCGCAAGCCACCCCCTCGTCGACACGGCCAAGGCGAACTGGGCATCACGCCGGCTCGGGAACCCAAGAGTGAAGAGTTAACCCAAGGGAGGCAGGGTTAGGAGGGTGCGCGGGCGGCTGCTTGCTTGTCTTCACAGAAGCAAGGCGGATTCGCCCCCGATGCCCTGCCACACCACCAAGGACAAAGACTTGACCCGAAAAAGTCACGTCGCCCAGAAGTCGAGAAGGACCGGGCAGCCGCGGAACGAGGAGAGTTGAACGACGGCTCCCGACAGGTCCAGCCATCGCGAAATCCGGGCGCGCTGGCTGACGGCGCTCCCGACCTCGATCCCCGCTGGAGGAGGGCCGCCGAGATCCGGACGGCGCCGAACGATCCCAGGATCGTAACCGCCGCTGCGGCCACACCAACCCCAGTGCCTGGGTCCTCTTCACCCTCGCCTCGGCCATGGCGTGACGCTGCCCGGTCCCTCGTCGAGGTTCCATGGACCCCCGGCCGAGGTCCCTGGAATCCCCTGGCGCTGCGGTGGAAGGACGATGCCTGCCTCTTCAGACGCACGCCATCCCGCCCAGGGTTCCCGAGGTGCGGCTCCCCCTAGGCTATGGGAGTGGGCCCCTTCAGGGGCCGCTCGTCATCCAAACCTCGCCTTTGAGCCCGCTCGGGTCGCTCCCCTGTCTCTTCCACAGCACCTTCCCCGTCCGCAGGGCCTCGGTGGCGAGGGGTTGGCCGGCTTCGACTTCGGCGGCCGTGTAGGGAAAGACGTCTACGGGCAAGGGCAAGTTGTCCGGCTGGAAGTCCGGGAGCCGATCGAGGAACGGACGAGGATCGTCCCGGAGGATGAGCAGGACATCGAGATCGCTCCCGAGAACCGCACGCCGATGGGCAAACGACCCGAAGAGAACCACGGCCAACACCTCCGGCCGCTTCTGAAGCTCCGTCACCCACCGTGCCAGCTCATCGCGGATGGCCTGCTCATCGAGCGAGAAGACGGTCACAGAACCGCAGGACTTCTTCCGCACGGCGGATCGCATCGCTCGCCTCCTCCTCGGTGTAGAACTCCGTGGGTGCTCCCTGAGTGAGCGCGTTGGGATAGCGGGTGGGGATGTAGTGCTTGTCCAGGACCTTCGCGGCGGCGAGAACACCGGGGGACGGTTCCTCCGTCACAGCCGCAAGGAGAAAGCGCACAGAGTGGCCGACCGCCTTCTCCCCTCGAGACTCCAGCACGGCCTTCAGCCCTTTCTCCGCGGCTTGGTGGGCGGCGAAGCACGCCCAGTCGTAGTGACGAACCGCAACTGCGGCCCGAGCGTGGTCGAGGTCAGCCTGAGCTTGCGTCCACCAGTCCCGCGAGCGGTCCACGATCGGCAGTATAGCGCTGCCACCAACCTCGACAGGCTTCGGCTCAGAGACCAGAGGGTGGGTCAAGCCTGGCATCAGGTCTAGAGATGGCACTCGTTCTCGACCCGGATCGCCTTGCCCCCCTGGAACCGGTGTGCCGCCAAGTTGAGGGTCAAGTTGGGGGTCAAACCTTTACTTTTTGATCGCGTTTGGCTCTTCGCCTGCTAACCATAGCTCGACCCTTGCCCATTCGATAACCCCCTGGGGCGGTCTACCACACTGTTCACCAGAAAAAACCTGCCGCCTCGGGTCTTCGTTGGGTTCTCACCCAACTGCCTCCCAGTTCTGTTTGTTTTGCTCGTACACCCAGCATGGGGCCTCGCCGCCGACAATGATCACGTTGTCCCCCCGCTCAGCCCGCCCCTCGTCGACACGGCCAAGGCGAACTGGGCATCACGCCGGCTCGGCAACCCCAGAATGAAGACTCAAGCCAGGGAGGAAAGGTTAGGTGGAGCCGCGGGCGGCTGCTCGGGCGTCTCCACAAGACAAGGGCGATGCGCCCCCGATGGGCCGCCGTGACACGGCAAAAAGACTTGCCCCCCAACCCTTCCGCCTCATCCTACCCCGAAACCCTCCACCCCCAGGGAACCGATTTCGATGGTAGACCTCGCACTCTCTCTGGGAAACAAAACAGCCTAGATGAGCGAGAAGTAGACCCTGTTCTCCCCGTGGAGGTTATCCACGTGCACAAGCCACAACTTGATCGTCTTGTACAGCGAAGCCACCAGGAACTCCCGGACCGGCTCCCGGGGGCCGAGGAGGGCAAACACTTGGCCCTCCCAACAGGTCGTGGGGGGCTTCTTGAGAAGCCACCGCACCAGGGCCTCGGCCGTCGCCCGCAGAAGGGGCAGGCGCCCCGGATCAAGCTGGGGCGCAAGAAGCAGAGCGTCCCGGCACACCTGGGGGGTGAAAAGCTCGGGTTCTCCCAAGCTTGTCACAAGCCGCCTCAGGCCCCAGAGGAGGTTGTAGGCACAAGCATGTCGCAACAGGGTCACCAGGGGGCTCTCCTCCCCGTCCACAAGGGACCGCGCCAATTCGGTGGAGGCCTGGCCCGCCCAACGATCCGCGGCCTCGTCCAGGGCCACCGGCCCCTGGCATGCAGCCAGACTCAGAACTCCTATGACCCGAACCGCTTCCGCCCGCTCGGGACTCCACAAGGGAAGCCAGGGGAGGGAACCACCTTCTCTCCGCCCGTTTTCGGCCCAAGCCACAAGCTGTGTCCCCACGGCTTCCAGATCGCGGAGGGTGGTGAGGGGAACGTCGCTGCACCCGCCGAGACGGGTGTAGGCTCGGCCTTCCCCGATCATGGTCATCACCTGCTCCAGGCCCACAAAGAATCGGTGGGAACAAGGTTCAAACCCCCAGCGGGGCATGAGGTCTCTCACCAGAACCGCCCACCGGGGGACAGCCAGGCTCTCAGTGAGGTTGTTCAGGTAAAGAATCTCCTCGTCGAAGGCTTCGCGCCCCTCGATCCCTGGGGCTTCCCACCACTCCATGATCCGCCGCTCTGAGACCTTCACTTCCCCCTCCCGACAACCCTCGCGCCGCCCTGCCCCAAGGACGTCCGGGGAATTCTAGCCCCGCGGGTCCCAAGGCGGCAAATGCGCGTAAACTTGGGGCCCTGTGTCGTCCTTTCTCGCCTTGTTTTTCGCGGTGGCCGTGGCCATGGTGGGGCTGGGCATCATCGCCCCGGTCATGCCCCTGTACCTCCGGGACTTCGGGGCCAGCGGACTCGAACTCGGCCTGGTCTTTGCGGCTTTCTCCGTCGCCCGGCTCGTGCTGGGGCCCCTCCACGGTCGGCTGTCCGATCGGGTGGGCCGTAAGCCCCTGATCCTTCTTGGGTTGGCCTTGTACGCCGGGGTGTCGTGGGCCTACGCCTTGGCCACAGCCCTTTGGCAGGTGGGCCTCCTCCGCCTGTTCCAGGGAGCAGCGTCAACCCTGGTGACCCCGTTGGCCCAAGCCTACATTGGAGACCGCACGGCCCCTGGACGAGAAGGCCGCACGATGAACGCCTTCTACACCTCGGTGTTCTTGGGGATGGGGTTGGGTCCGCTCCTGGGGGGGTACCTGGCAGAAAAGGTGAGCTTCCGGGCGCCGTTTTACGCCATGGGGACCTTGGCCGTTCTTGCCCTCGGGGCTGTAGCCATCCTTGTCCCGGAGCGGCCAGGGCCACGGGCTGTCCCTCCCATGGCGCAGCCGTGGCGGGCTTTGGTGCGAGCCCATGGGGTGTGGGGCATTGTGGCCTACATGGCCTCGCGGGGTTTTTGGCGTCAGGCGTTCAACGCCTTTTGGCCGCTGATCGCCGCCCAGCAGGGCCACAGCGAGGGCTTCATCGGTGCGGTGCTCACCGTGTACTTCCTTGGGGAAAGCCTCCTCCAGATGCCGGCCGGGCTGGTGGCCGACCGGTGGGCCCGCCGCACCCAGATCGTGGTGGGTGGCGTTCTGGCGGCGTCCCCCCTGTTTCTTGTGCCCTGGATCCGCTCTCCTGGGTGGGTTGTGCTCCTCTCCTTCCTCATGGGGGCCGCCAGCGCCCTGGGGCGCGGTTCGGTGTTGGCCCTGCGCACGGAGCTGGGGCGGGTGTACGGGATGGGGGTGTTGGCCGGGGTTCAGGAATCCGCGTTCTCCCTGGGGCAAGCCCTCGGCCCCACGCTGGCGGGAGCCGCCTACACCTTGGGCGGGGCGGCCGCCCCGATGTACCTGGCCGGCGCCTTGGGGCTGGGAGGCGCAGCTTTGTGCGGCCTCATCCTCTCCGCTCCCAAAACCGCCGCACGCGGTGTTCCTTCCCCTGGACCAACCGACGGATGTTCGAGCGGTGGGTGAAGAACACAAACCCAGCCAGGGCGACAAGAAGCCCCAGCACGGGTTGGGGTGTCGGCCAACCCCAGCAACCAAGGATGTAAGCGAGCACGGGCAGAGCCAGCGAAGCCCCCATGGAACCGAGAGACACAAACCCAGTCGCAACGACCAGGGCCAAGAACACGGCGGCGGCCCACAGGGTGGGCAGGGGGGCCAGAACGGCAAGTGCACCCGCGGCGGTCGCGACACCCTTCCCCCCGCGGAACCGCAGGTACGGCGTGAACACGTGCCCCAGGATTGCTCCCCCGCCCGCCGCGATGCCCAGGTAAACGGGATCTGCCCAGCAGGAAAGGAGAAGCGGAGCTAGGCCCGCGGCCAACGCCCCTTTGGCTGCATCCACCACAAGCACGAGGACACCCACTTTCCAGCCCAGCACTCGCCCGGCGTTGGTGGCCCCCACGTTCCCCGACCCGTGGCGGCGGATGTCCACGCCCTTTAGCCTTCCCGCCAAGTAAGCCGTGGGCAGCCCCCCGAGGAGGTACCCACCCACCCCAGCGCTCAAGACAACCAACAAGCTCATCTTCGACCTTGGGGCGCATGGTACCCGGGCCGAGGCTGTGAACCCACCCCAGGGGCTCGGTGTAAATAGGCCGGAGGTGGTTGAGTTGACACGAAACGTCGCACTCGGAGCGCTGGTGCTCCTGGCGTTGACCGGTCTGGCCCAGACAGGCGTATCGCCTTTGGGCCTGGTTCCCCAGCCTGTTCCCGGCCTTTCGGCGGCGATCTGGACGGACAAACCCCAGTACGCGATCGGGGAGACAGCCCGGGTGCACTTCTATATCTCCCAGCCTGCTTACGTCTACATCTTCGACATCGAGCCCACCGGTTTGGTGCGCCTGATCTTCCCCAACCCCTATTCCCCCAACCCTTACAAGCCGGCGGGCACCCACACCCTGCCGGACAACGCGTCGTACCAGTACCGGGTGGCCCCGCCTGCGGGACAGGAAACGCTGCAGTTGGTGGCCTGCCTCCAGCCGCTTCCCGTGACCCTGGGGACAACGGCCGACCCGTACCCCCTGATGGGTCCAGACCCGAGTTCAGGGAAAGCCAAGGTCTTGGGGCTGGTGCCCCAGCCCGGCTGCGGTTGCTGTGTGACGGCCTGGACCACGTTCACGATCCTGTCGGGCCCCGTGGGCTACCCCCCGTGCCCCCCCTGCTGGGGATGGCAGCCCTGCCCTCCTTGTTGGGGGTACGGACTGATTCCTCCTTGCTCGGGTTGGTTCTGCAACCTCCAAGGCCAGTGTCAGTTCTTCTACGGGGAGTGCCCAGCCGGCCCGGGTTGGTGTTGGTACCTGGGGCCGGACGGTAAGTGGCAATTCAAGATTCAGCTGTGCTTTGGGAACTGCCCCTAGCGAGAGCCCAGCCTCCTCAAGGGGGAGGGGATGCCCGACCCCTCCCCCTCCGCTAGGGGGCCCCACCTCCTAACCCGGAGGAGCGGCCCGGGAGCCACCCCCCTCAGCAAAGCCCGGGCCGCTCGTTCCCCTTGGCCCGGCAAGAGCGGCGCCGCTTGGGTTAAACTCCGACCCGTGAAGGGAGGATCCCCTTGAGAAAGGTCCTGGCTTTGGGTTTGCTCCTTGTGGGCATGTTCGTCTCCACCGGTGCGGTGGAGCTCGTGTTCTTCTTCGACAAAGGCTGCATTCACTGCAGCCGGGTGGATGAGTTCCTGACCCAACTTCAGAAGTTCTACCCTGACTTAGAGATCCTGCGCTACGACGTGCAGGGCCAGGGCAACTGGGCTCTGCTGAGCAAGCTCCTGGCCGTGTACAAGGCGGAGTTGGGCCCCGTGCCCATGGTGTTCGTGGGCGAGGTGGCCATGATCGGGAGCACCTTCTACGGGCTGCAGCCCCAACCCGTAGAGGCCCGGACGAACCTAGTGCAAGAAAGGTGGCTGGAGGAGGCCATCCTCCGGGCCCAAGAAACCCAAGCCCCCTCCCCCCTCACCCGCCTGCCGCCCACCGCCACCGAAGCCCTCCTGTTTATCTCCCCAGGCGACTGCCCCGGCTGCCAACTCTTGCAGGACCTGTTGGCCCTGTACATGACCCAGTGGCCGAACCTCGGGCTCAAAAGCTACATGCTGGGGGAAGGAGAAAGCCAGACCCTTCTGGAGAAGTTGAGCCGGCTGTACCGGGTTCCGGCCAAGGGGCCCGCCCTGTTCGTTGGTGAGGTTGCCGTCGCGGGCGATCGACTGTACCCCACCCGCGGTGGTGCTTTGGCGTTCCCCTCCCTGGAGGGCAATCGAGCGCTGGAGCAGGCCGTGGGGCAGGCGGTGGAAAGCAGGGCCGTCTCACCCTTGGAGAAGCTGCGGCTGCGGGAGAAGCTCACGATTGGCGCCGTGGTCGCCGGGGCGGCCCTGGACTCCATCAACCCCTGCGATTTCGCGGTGCTGGTTCTCCTTTTGGGCACGCTTCTTGTGATGGGCAAGCGCATGAAGGTGATTTGGGCGGGGTTGGCCTTCGCCGCCGGAATCTTCGTGGCCTACTTCGCCCTGGGCTTTGTGTTGTACTCCCTGTTGGGCCTCACCGTGGGGACCCGGGCTTTCCGCGAACCGTTCATCCTCGGGGTATCCAGCCTGGCCATCCTCGTCGGCCTGTGGCAGATGAAGGATCTCCTCTGGTACGGCAAGTGGTTCTCCATTGAGGTCCCGGAGAGCTGGAAGCCCACGGTGAAGAAACTCACAGCCTCGGTGGTCTCTGTGCCGGGGGCGTTTGTGATTGGGCTTGTGGATTCGTTGTTCTTGGCCCCGTGCACTTCCGGGCCTTACATTGTGATCCTCACACTTCTTTCCCAGACCACGACCCGTTGGCAAGGGGCCGGTTTACTCTTGCTGTACAACTTCATCTTCATCCTCCCCATGGTGGCCATCACGTTCCTCGTGCACTTTGGAATGACCACAACTGCTCGAGCGGAGCGGTGGCGCCAGGCCAAACTGGGCAAGCTCCACTTCGCCTCCGGGCTGGTGATGCTCCTCTTGGGCGTGGGAATGATCGTGGGGGTCCGGCTGGGCTGGCTATAGCTAGAACCGGGTGCCGAGGGCCAGGCGAAACGCGCCCTCTCCGGACCGCCAGTTCCCCTCAACAAATACAAACGGGGCGAGCCACAACGCCCCTCCCAACCCCACCTCAATGTCCGGCCCGCTCACCGCCCCCCAAACCTGGAATTGAGGGAAGAAGTGCACCTGCAACACGACGTGGACACGGACCCCGATGCCCGGGTGGAGCCGGAGGAGCAACCCCGGATGGACCGTCAACCAAGGGAGCACCGGCCAGCCCACCACCCATCCTCCATGGATCGAGAAAGTCCAACTGGGCACCTGAAACGCCACTTGAAAGGGGATGGCCAGCTTCAATGCCTCGGCTCCACCCAAGCCATACTTGCCGAAGAGCCCGATGTCCCCGAACGCAGCAGCCAAGGGCCGTATCCCCAATTGAACACGGTCGGTGACGCCAATGTCCACCTGAAGCAGGCTCAACGGCTCCGGGGGAATGGAGAAGAACTCCACCTGAAACTGCCCTGACCTGAGGTTGTGCGCCGTGGGCCAGCCCGCCGCGCGAATCGGCGAAAACTCCGAAGCTTGCGACCCCACCGCGGGGAGCACAACAGCCAACACCAAACCCACGACCGTCCCCTTGCACATGGCCGCATCGTACCACAGGAGCGCCCCCGAAAGGACTCAAGGGCCAGGAGCGCTCCTCGCCCCGAGAGACTTTCGCGGACCAAGCCCGGCTGCTCGTTCCGGCCCCAAACGTCCCGATTGCACCCTGCGGACCCCACGACACACCGTCGAGGTTCGGTCCGCCATCCCTGGCGGGGCTCAATGCCGGAACGAGGCGGGTGGCAAACCGAGCACGTTTTCCCCGAGGCCGGGCACGGATCGAGGGCGGCCTTTCGGCCAAACACCCAGCCCGGGAGGAGCTTTTCATCGCCGGTGTCAATCGAATGAGGCGCCTGTTCATCTTGCTCGCCTACCAAGGCCGGGGGCCCTGCGCCGCGCCGACCCGTGATTGGGCCCCAGGCAGGAGAACAGGGTTCAAGTAAACCGGGGGGTGCAGATCACTCCACTGGCACGCGACGGGTTGTGGAGTTTCGCCTAGCGGGCGAGGACCCGGGCAAGGTTCACCAGCTCGGGGTCGAGGGTCTTCCTGTGGCGCACGACTTCCGCCAGGGGGGTGAAGGTCACTCGGCCCATCTGCCAGCCGGCCAGCACGCCGTGCTGACCCTGGGCGAGGGCGTCCACTGCGGCGGCTCCCAGCCGGGTGGCCAGGATGCGATCAAAGGCCCCTGGAGCTCCGCCCCGCTGCACGTGGCCAAGAATCGTCACCCGTAGGCCGAAGCCCAAGCGCTTCTCGTGCTGCTGGAAGTAGGCGGCCAAGCGCTGGGCGTTGTACTCTGCCCCCTCGGCCACGACGACGATGGCGTGGGGCTTGCCCCGCTCGTAGGCTGCGTGCAGCTCGGCCGCCAAAGCCTCGGGGTCGGTGGCCACCTCCGGCAGCACCACGGCTTCGGCCCCACCAGCCAGGGCGGCCATCAACGCCAGATAGCCGCAGTCCCGGCCCATGACCTCCACCAAGAAGGCCCGGCTGTGGGCCGAGGCTGTGACCTTGAGGCGGTCGATGGCCTCCAACGCCACGTTGAGGGCCGTGTCCACACCAATGGTGGGCTCTGAACCGTAGAGGTCGTTGTCAATCGTGGAGGCCACCCCAATGACCGGAACGCCGGCCTGGAAAAGCTTGTAGGCGCCTTGCTGGGAGCCGTTGCCCCCGATCACAACCAGCCCCTCCACCCCCTGGCGGCTGAGAACATCCAGCGCTTGACTCAGGCCTGCCTCGCTTTGGAACTCAGGGCAACGAGCGCTGCCCAGGATCGTTCCCCCAAGATGGAGGATGCCCCCCACGTCCCTGGGCCCCAAGGCCACAAACGCCCCCTCGAGCAGCCCCGCGTACCCCCGCCGGATGCCCCACACCTCCCACCCTCGGGCCACCGCCGACCGGACCGCGGCCCGCAGGGCCGCGTTCATCCCCGGAGCGTCGCCCCCACTGGTCAGTACGGCAATCCGTCGCATCCGACTCCCCACGTTCGCCGGATGTGGGTCGCCGCCAAAGCCCCGGTCACCGCGGCAAACACAATGCCCCGAGAGTGCCCGCAGGCATCCCCGGCCACGTAGAAGCCGGGGAGCTCCGTTTGCATGCCCTCCCCCACCTTGTAGCGGGTGTCGTAGAACTTGATCTCCGGGGCATACAGCAGGGTCCCCTCGCTCGCCAGTCCGGGCATGATCCGATCCAACACCTCGATCGCCTCCACGAGGTCCACCACCACGCGGTGGGGCAGGGCCATGGACAAGTCACCGGGGGTGTAGGCGTCAAGCGTAGGTTGCACCGAGGCCCGCCGGATCCTCTCCCCAGTGGACCTTCGGCCCTGCTGGAGGTCCTTGAGGCGCTGAAGGATAGGCCGGCCACCCCCGATGGTGGTGGCCAGCTTGGCTATCGCCCTCCCGTACTCCGTGGTGTCCTCCACAGGGTCGGTGAGCTCGATGTGCACCAGCAGTGCAAAGTTGGTGTTCCCGGACTTCCGCTCGTTCTCGGCGTGGCCGTTCACGAGGACGAACTCCCCGTGGTCCTCCTGCACTACGAACCCCCGGGGATTGGTGCAAAACGTGCGCACCATGTCGTCGTAGGTGGGGGTTCGTACGCGCAGCTTGGCGTCGTACATGATCCGTTCGATCGGGTCGTAGATCTCGGCGGGGAACTCCACCCTCACCCCCACGTCCAGGGGACCGAACTCCGGGCCCACCCCCAGGCCGCGCGCTACCTCCCTCAACCAATACGCCCCCACCCTTCCAGGGGCGGCAATGACCCGGCGAGCCCGGAGGCTGCTCGTCCCAAGGTCAAGCACAAAGCAGTCCTCGGAGCGCTGGATGGCCTCGACCTTCGTGTTGAGCTGGAACTGGATCCCTTTGTCCAGGAGGTCCCGGTACATGGCCTCGATAACCTCCCGGATCTTCCCCGTGCCGATGTGGCGTTGGCGGGCTGGGACAAACTCCACCCCGGCCTGAGCTGCGGCCTGCTTGAGGCCCTGCACAGCCTGGACATCTTCCCCGGAGTACTGGGGGGGAGCCCCGTAGCGGGTGAACACTTCGTCCACCCATGAAATCCGGCGTTCCAACTCCTCGGGCGGGCAGCGGAGGGCGAGGGGATCGCCCCCGATGCGGGGGGTGAGGTTGAGCTTGCCGTCGGAGTACGCCCCGGCGCCGCCCACCCCGCAGGTGAGGCTCGTGCGGTCCCGGGGACACAACCCCTTCTCCACCACCACCGTCCCCAACCCTGACTCTGCCAGCTCCAAAGCCGCAAACAGACCGGCAGGACCCGCCCCCACGATCGCCACATCAAAGGTGTCCGTTGGCTTTTTCACGGTATCCTCGAACCGCGGGCATCGTAGCCGCGGCGCGAAAGGGGTCAAGTTTGCGGATTGGAGGGGGACAGCACCGGGGGCGAAGGATTGAAGGACCGGAGGGCCGGGACCTCCGGCCCCTGCGCAACCGAGTCCGCCTGGCCTTGTTTGACATCTTGGCCCCGGTCCTCCCCGGGGCGGAGTTCCTTGACCTGTTCGCCGGCACAGGGGCGGTGGGACTGGAGGCCCTGTCCCGCGGGGCCAAACGAGCTACCTTTGTGGACAGTTCCCCTCGGGCCGTTCGCCTGATCCGTGCCAACGCCGAACGTTTAGGTTGCCAACAGCGCGTGGAAATCCTCCACATGGACACCCTGAAGGCCTTGCAGCAGCTCGCCCAACGCGGACGGCGATTCGACCTCGTGTTCGTCGGAGCCCCCTACGGCACAGGCCTCGGGCAAAAAGCAACCCACGCCCTGGCCCAATTCGAGCCCCTCCAGCCCGGGGCCCTGGTGGTTTTGGAATCCTTCCACAAAGAGAGACTCGACCCCCAGTACGGGCACCTGACCCTAGAACAGAACAGGGTGTACGGGGAGACCCGCCTGTCCTTCTTTCGGTTTGCACCTGGGCCACACGGGGGCTACACTGCGCCCCAACCCGAGGGGCAGGAATGAAACCGTTGATCCTTCTCACAAACGACGACGGGTACCTCTCCCCCGGGCTGTTGGCCCTGCGCGCGGCCATGGCCGACGTGGGAGAAGCGTGGGTGCTGGCCCCTGACCGCAATTGGTCGGCGGCGTCCAGAACGCGGGTGTTCCACAAGCCGTTGCGCGTTTCCACGGCTCGCCTGGCCGATGGCACGGTGGTCCACGTATCGAACGGCTCGCCCTCGGACTGCGTGCTTTTGGCGCTCCTGGGCCTTGCCCCGCGGCGGCCGGACTTGATTGTGGCCGGCATCAACCAGGGGCTCAACGTGGGCCGGGATGTCACCTACTCGGGCACGGTCGCCGCGGCCATGGAAGGGGCCTCGGCCGGCATCCCCGCCTTGGCCGTCTCCGCCGACACCGCCGAGGACCAAGCCGATTACGAATTGGCCGCCAGCTGGGCCACCCAGGTCGCCCAACGGTTGCTCAGCGAACACGCCCGGTTCCCCAGCGTCCTGCTCAACCTCAACGTTCCCCGTGGGCACCCCCGTGGACTGAAGGTGACCCGGTTGGGGGGCAAGATCTGGTCGGAGGACCTGGTGCAAGGCAAGGACCCCCGGGGGCGCGACTTTTACTGGCTCACCGGCGAAATGGCCACCCATCCTCCCCACAACGAGCAGGACACCGACGTGTGGGCCGTCCTGTCCGGCTACGCCTCCCTCACCCCCCTCCACCTCGATCTCACGGCCTATGAACGGATCCAGGACCTGCGGAAGTGGGAGTCCGAAGCACCCCCGGCCAGTTGACCGGTGACGGACAAACCGCGATGAACGGCGAACTGCGGTGCCCCCTGTGCGGAGCGGGGGGAACCTGGGCGGTTCAGCCCCCAACCTGTCGGGATTGCCACGTTCCCCTCACGTTCTTTCCCTCTGCGGCCAGGGGGGGGGAGAGTCCCGGAGCACCCGGGCACTGGCGGTATCAAGCTCTGTTCCCCCAGGCAGAACCCCTTTCCCTAGGGGAAGGCAACACCCCCCTTGTACCTTCGGCACGAGTGGGACCGGAACTTGCCCTGGAGGTGGTGTTCAAGTGGGAGGGGGCCAACCCCACCGGGTCGTTCAAAGATCGGGGCGCTTCGGTCATGGTGTCCGTGCTCAGGGAGCTGGGGGCTGAGACACTGGCGGACGATTCCTCGGGCAACGCAGGGGCTGCCCTAGCTGCCTACGCGGCCCGGGCCGGGCTCCCCGCCCGCTTGTTCGTGCCCGAAGGAGCCTCCCCCAAGAAGCTTGCCCAGATAAGGGCCTACGGGGCCCACCTTGTCCCTGTTCCTGGTCCGCGGGCTGCGGCCACGGAAGCCGTCCTCGCTGCTTGTGCCCACGAACCCCAGCTTGTCTACGCCTCCCACAACGCGTCGCCCTACTTTCTGGCTGGCCTCAGTTCCCTTGCCTGGGAGACCTGGGAAGACCTGGGGCACGTGCTCCCCGACCATGTGGTGGTGCCTGTAGGGGGCGGCGGCCTCCTCTTGGGCCTTTACTACGGGTTTATCGCCCTTCGCACGTGGGGAGTGATTTCCAGTATGCCCAAGCTGCATGCAGTTCAAGCGGCTGCGTGTGCTCCTATTGCCGAGGCTTGGTCAGCGGGGGTGGACCATCCCGTCCCCGTGGACGCCGAACCCACGGTGGCCGAAGGGATTCGGGTGGCCCGGCCGCCGCGGGGCCATGAAATCCTGCGAGCCCTCCGAGCGAGCGGGGGCTCGGCCCTCACCCTCACGGAGGGGGAAATCCTCGAGGCCCAGCGCGAACTCGCCACCAAGGAAGGCCTGTACGTGGAGCCCACCTCGGCCACGCCCGTGGCAGCCCTGAGGAAACTAAGGCGATCCGGGGCGATCCCAGAGGGCGCTCGTGTGGTCATTCCCCTGACGGGGACCGGGCTCAAGTCTGGGTGAGGAAGCTGGGCCCGGTTGAGAGTCGGCCCAGCGCGTGACCACCTACTTCTCCCGGACCTCGTAGCGAACGATCTCCGAGAGGGGTGCGCGTTCGCCGTCTCGAGGGGTGTAGGCCGGGCGGCCCATGGGCAGGAGCGCCACCACCCGCACACCCCGGGGCAAGCGGAGGATCTTGCGCACCTCTTCTTCAGGGCCTTTGCGGGCCAGACCCGCCCAGAAGCAGGCCAGTCCCAAGCTGTGAGCCATGAGGGCCATGTTCTGCGCCGCGGCCGCACCAGCCTCGATGTGGTGTTGGGGGTCCTTGAGGGGGTCCACCACCACGGCCACCACCACCGGTGCATCTCCAAACCCTTTCCCGCTCAAGGCCAGCTGCCCCCGGTGGGCAAAGGCGATGCGCTCGATCACCTGGCCCAACTTGCGCTTCTTCTCCTCGTCCCTGACCACCACAAACGTCCAGGGCTGGGCGTTGGCGAAGGAGGGAGCCCACCGCCCTGCCTCAAGGATCGCCTCCAAGTCCTCGTTGGAAACCGGCGTGGCGTCAAACCGGAGGACGCTCCTCCGCCCGCGGATCACCTTCAAGACCTCGTTTTCCTTCATTTGGCCTCCGTTCTTGGCATCTGTTCCCAAAACAAAACGCTGGTCAACGGCTTGCGATCCCGGAGCCCCAGCTCGATCTCCCGGTGCTTCTCGCTCAGTGTAGCCGGATCCCCAGGCTTTCCCACCACCACCAGGGTAATCAGCACGTAATCCTCGGGAATGTTCAGGGCCTTCTTGACCGCGATGGGGTCGTAACCGGCGATGGGGTGAGCAATCAACCCCATCTGGGTGGCCTGGATCATGAGAAACCCCACGGCCATGCCACACCCCAAGAGGAAGTAGTCGCGGTTGTCCGACAATTTGCAGTCCAGATCCCGATGAGAAGCGACAGCAATGACGGCCGGGGCCGCCTGGGCCCAGTAGTTGCCCCCGGGCAAGGCCCCCTTGACCTTGGTGAGGTTCTCCCCTGTGACCACCACAAACCGCCACGGCTGGTTGTTGAAACAGGAGGGAGCCAGATGCGCGGCTTCCACAAGCTTTTCCAACTCCTGGCGGGGAACAGGCTCGGCTGCCAGGGCCCGGTGGGCCCGCCGCACCCCCACGAGGGGGTTCACCTCCAAGTCAGCCGCCCTGACCGCTTCCAAGGCCTTGAGCACCTCATCCGCGTGCCCATCCACCCTCACCCTGAGCCAGGCCCTGCGCACCACCCCGCCCCTATCCAACAGGAACGTGGACCTTGGGATTCGGCGCCCTCCCCCAAGACCAAACGCCCGGGCCAGGGCTAGCTCCGAATCGGACAGGAGGTGAAACGGAATTCCCTGGGCCTTGGCAAACTCCTCCACCGCCGCCAGGGGATCGGGGGAGACACCGAGCACCTCCGCGCCCAAGGAGCGGAACTGCAAGTACCGATCGCGGAAGTCCCGGACCTCACGGGTGCAGCCGGGCGATCCCGCCCGGGGATAGAAGAACACCACCGCGTACCTCCCGTACAGGGCCCGGGGGGAAAGCTTCGGCCGGCCCAGCTCAACCCAGGAAAGACCCAGCACTGCCTTGTCCGTCACTTTTGGCCCTTTCAGGTGAGCAGCATTATAGCCCCCGGGGCTGGGGGTGAAACCACGCGGGGAGCCAAGGGTTATACTCGAGCGAAAGTGATGAAGGAGGTCTCATGCGAGTAGCGTCGTTGGCGGTAGCCCTTGCGGTGTTGACTTTGGGGGCCGCGGCGCAGCCCAAGCTGGCCGTCGAGCCCATGGTGCTGGACTTTGGGGAGGTTGCCGAAGGGTGGCTGGTCATTCACACCTTCGTTCTCCGCAACGTGGGGACAGCTGAGCTTCAGTTCCCGCGCGACCCGGCCACGGATTGCGGGTGCACCACCACGGGCCTGCCCATCAAGAGGCTGGCGCCCGGCCAGAGCGTGGGGCTTGTGGTGAGGTTCGACTCCACTGGGTTTGGCGGTTACCCGATCACCAAGAAGGTGTACGTGTACTCCAACGATCCTCAGACACCGACCCTCACCCTCACGTTGACCGGGCGGGTGCGCAAGGCCCAGGCCTGGGAGGGCTCGGCTTCGGATCTGTACGGATCGTATTTCCTGCTCGTGGACCTTCGCGCCCCCGAGGAGTTCGCCAAGGGAAGGCTTCTCGGGGCGATCAACATCCCCTCCAAGGACCTGGCGACGTGGATCCCTCGCCTGTCTAGGGATCATGCTGTCTACCTTTACGATGAGACAGGGACCCTGGCCACCCAGGCGGTGCAGATGCTTCGGCGGCAAGGGTTCCTGACCGCCTATGCAGTGACCGGAGGTCTAGCCCAGTGGTGGAGGGAACTGAACGGGCTCCTGTTTGTGTGGTCACCGGGAGTCACCCCCACGGCGTTCCAAGGCTCGTCCACTTGCGGGCTGTACTGTCTACCCCCATCTCGAGTCATCGCCAACTACCTCGTGGTGCTGGACTTCCGCTCCAAGGAGTCCTTCGCCCAAGCGGCACTTCCCGGGGCCATCAACTTGGAGCTCCAGAATCTTGAGAGCTTCGCCAACTCTCTATCCCCCCAGGCCAGGGCATCGCTCACCGTGTGGTGCCTGGACGACGATGGCACCACCGCAGCGCAGGCGGCCCGTCTTCTGGGCACGCTGGGCTTCAAGTCCGCCAAGAGCGTGATCGGGGGGATAGCCCAATGGCGGTTCCGCTACGGGGACGTCCTCCTCTGGCCGGCAAGTTTCTAACAGAGAAGAAAAAAGCGAGCGGGGCCGGCCGGCGCCGGCCCCGCTTGGTCTTGCCCTGGCCTACTAGAACCGGAACTCGAACCCGACCACCTGGCGCACGAGCCCCGAGAAGTTGAACTCCGTCCCCGAGTACAAGCGGACCCAGGAGAAGGCGAGCTCAACCCAAACCTCCTGGGCCAGGAAACCCCAAAGGTCGAAGGTGGTGGTGAGCCGGACCAACACGGGGTCCACCCGGACCCCGAGGATGAGCTTGGCCCAGTTTAAGGTGAACCACCCCACCCGGGCCCGGAAACCCAGCTCGGCCCAGGGATCCGCAAACCGATAGGCGACCCCAAACTCCCACCAGGAAAAGCCGCCCGGCGTAAACAGCACGAGGGACTCCAGGGAGAAGGCAGGGTTCCCAAAACCCATGAAGATGAGCTGCTCTTCAAAGAACCACCAGGGGACGGCCGTGACATCGGTGTACGGGTTGTTGTCGATCAGGTTGTACAAATCCGTGACCCCAAAGCCCGTCAGGCTCCGCAAGGCAAAGCAGCAGTCCAGCTTGAGCCCGAGGTCCAGCACCAGCCCGATCGTCCAACTGGGCGTTTGGCAGACAGGAGCCAGGTTTTCCACAAGGAAAAGGCCCCCCAGCTCCAACGGGCAACACCCCCCTCGCAGCTCAAACCAGTACCGGGAGAAACACGGATCAAACCTCAGCCCTGTTCGGAAAAGGACCGGAGCGAAGTTGACCTCGAGGGTGAGGATTTCCGCCAACGGACCAAAGGTGGGCAGGACAGGGAAAATGGTGCGACTTTCAATCTTGGCTGGCCCGCAGAACAGACCCACGCTGACCGCTGTGGAAAGGGTCGGGGGGGAACCAGCGGTGAACACAACCTCCATGCCCAGGAACCCTGCCGTCCCCTGGCTCAACGCCGGCAGGCCCAGGGCCAAAACGATGGCCAGAGCACAAATAGATCTTCGCATTACCACCACCTCAGCCCCCAAGGTAGCGTAGAACAACAAGGGAAAACGGACCGGAGGGAAGGAGACCCCGCCCCCTTCGTCCGGCCGCCCCCGGACAGCTGTCCTACGGGAAGGTGCGCAGAAGCTCCTCCAACGTGGGGTGACCGATTTCTTGCAGCTCGTAGGTGACGCGGGTGGCCGGCTTGTCCAAGGCAATCAGCCGCCGCAGGTCCACGGGGGTGGCGATCACCACGGCCTGGCAGGGCACTCGGCCGATGGTGGCGGCCAGGTCCTGGATCTGGGTGGAGGCGTAGCCCATAGCCGGGAGAACCGGGCCCAGATGGGGGTAGGCCTGGAAGGCCTGGGCGATGGAGCCCACGGCGTAGGGGCGGGGATCCACCAGCTCGGCCCGCAACTTCCGCGCAGCCACCGCCCCAGCCCCAAAGGGCATCTCCCCGTGGGTCACGGTGGGCCCGTCCTCGATGGCCAAGACCCTTCGCCCCTCCACCACCCCTGGGTTTTCCACAACGATGGGGGAAGCGGCCTCCACTACCCGGGCGTGGGGGTTGAGCTCGGCCACCGCCGCCCGCAGTTTCTCCACCGGCCCCATCCCCGCTGTGTCCACCTTGTTGATGACCACGATGTCCGCCTGGCGGATGGTGACCGAACCCGGCCAGTAGGTGGACTCGTGCCCGGCCCTCAACGGATCCGCTACAACGATCAGCAAGTCCGGGCGAACGAAGGGGAAGTCGTTGTTGCCCCCGTCCCACAGGATCACGTCCGCCTCCCTTTCCGCCTGGCGGAGGATCTTGTCCATGTCCACCCCGCTGTAGACCACGGTGCCCTCGCGGATGTGCGGTTCGTACTCCTCCCGTTCCTCAATCGTGCACCCGGCTCTGTCCAAATCGCCCAGGGTGGCGAAGCGCTGCACCACCTGCTGGGTGAGGTCCCCGTAGGGCATGGGGTGGCGGATCACCACGACCTGCAGCCCCCGGGCCTTGAGGAGGCGGGCCACCTTGCGGGTGGTTTGGGACTTGCCCGAACCGGTGCGCACCGCACACACGGCCACCACGGGCTTTTGGGCCTTCAGCTGAGTCGAGCTCGGGCCCAGAAGCCAAAAGTCCGCACCCGCGGCCATGGCCCGCGCGCCGCGGTCCATCACGTGCTGGTGAGAGACATCGGAGTAGGCAAACACCACCTGGTCCACCTTGTGCTGGGATACCAATTCTTCCAAGCGCTGCTCGGGCTCGATGGGGATGCCTTGGGGGTAGAGTTTCCCGGCCAACTCCGGGGGGTACCGCCGCCCCTCAATTCCGGGAATCTGGGTAGCCGTAAAAGCCACGACCTGATACGCATCGTTGTCCCTGAAGGCCACGTTGAAATTGTGAAAGTCGCGGCCGGCAGCGCCCATAATGATGACCTTAGTCTTCCTCATAAATCACCTCAAGGGTAGTGCGAAGCGGCCGCAGTATACCCCAGGGCCGTGAGGTTGGCCGCCCTCGCCCGGTGGGGTACCATTCGCCGGATGACGGTCCCCAACTTCCTCACCCTTGCCCGGGCCGCCCTCCTCGTCCCCACGCTCATCGCGACCGTCCAGGGCCACTTCCTCTTGGCCTTTTTCCTGTTTCTTGGGGCTTTGGTCAGTGACGTGCTGGATGGGTGGGTTGCCCGGCGGGCCGGCCAAGTGACCCTCCTCGGGCAGCTCCTCGACCCCCTTGTGGACAAGGTGTACTACGGGGGCCTGTTCGCCGCCCTGGCCGGGGTGGGCAAGATCCCCTGGCTGGGGTTCGTTGTGTTCGCCCTCCCCCAAGTGGGCCTGGGTTTGGGCACCCTTGTGTTGTGGAACCGCCGGGAGCAGTTCGTGGCCCGCTGGCCTGGCAAGTTGGCCGCCTTCCTGACCGCTATCGCCGCCGGCCTGCTCCTAATGACCTCCGTGGGGCAAGTGCCCTTTTGGCTGGCCGCCGGCGCTCAGGTCATGGCCGGGGCGTACTACTTAGTTCGCCAGACCAAGCGGCAAACTCCGGCGGTGGGGGCGCCCGCACCTCGAGCCACTGGGAAGAGCGGGGATGGGTGAACCCCAACACCCAAGCGTGAAGCAGTAGCGCATCCCCCCCTTGGCCGTACTTCCTGTCCCCCACCACGGGGTGGCCGATGGCCCTGAGGTGAACCCGGATTTGATGGGTCCGCCCCGTGCGCGGCTGTACCCGTAGAAGGGACTTACCCCCCCGCCGACCCAGGACCCAGAACTCCGTGTACGCTGCTTTTGTGCCTCCCAATTGCATCCGCCAAGGGTGCGTGCGGTCCCGGCCCAGGTGGCCTTCGATCGCCCCCTCGTCCACCTCCACCTCGCCTTCCACCACGGCCAGGTACTCCTTGTGCACCTTGCGGTCCTTGAACTGTTGAGCCAAGCTGTGAAGAGCCTGCTCGGTCTTGGCCAGTACCAACGCTCCAGTCGTTTCGGCATCGAGCCGGTGGACCACACCCGGGCGGCCCTCCGGGCCTGGGGCCAGAGGTCCCCGGGCAAGCAGAGCCGCCACAACCGTGGGACCTTCCTTCACCCCGGCTGGATGGACCGGCAGACCCCGGGGCTTGTTGATCACCACAAGGTCGTCGTCTTCCCAGAGAACCGCAAGGTCCAACGGCCGCGGTTGAATCCCCGGGCCCGGCCACGCGATCTCGATGACCTCCCCCGCTTTGAGCCGACGGCTGGGTTGTACCCGCTGGCCCCCCAGGCGAACCTGCCCCCCATCGACCAAGCGCTGAACCAGGGCTCGGGAAACCCCCAACTGTTCGGCGAGGAACCGATCGATCCGGTGGCCCGCCTGTTCCGGTCCCACCAAGATGCGATCCGAACGCAATCCTTCCGTTGTTCCCATGCTGAGAGGGAAGTATAATTCCCAAACCATGGGCGCGATTCACGACAAACTGGAAGCCTTGGTGCGCCAGGCCGCCGCGGCGGCTGGGGTGGAGGTTTACCACTGGGAGCTCCACCAGAGCGGCCGTGGGAGCATGCTTCATGTGCAGATCGACCGCCCAGAAGGAGTTACCTTGGACGATTGCGCCCGGACCAGCCGCATCCTGGAGGGGCTGTTGGACTCGGCCGATCCCATCCCCGGGTCGTACGTACTGGAGGTGTCCTCGCCCGGGGTAGAACGGGGGCTGTGGAGCGCCTCCCATTACGCCCAAGCGGTGGGGAAGACGATTCAAGTCCTCGCTCGACCCGAGGGGGCCCACCAGGGGCGCCTGGTGCAGGCCACGCAACACGAGATCACCTTGGATGAAGGGGGCCGCGTGCACGTGATCCCGTTGGCTCACGTTGTCCGCGCTCGGGTCCGCTACGAGGAAGGAACACATGAACATCGAATTTCTGGAAGCCATTGAAGAAATGGCCCGCACCCGGGGGATCGACCGGGAGCTGGCCTACGAAGCCATGGAGAAAGGCATTGCTGAGGCCCACCGGGAGGAGTTCGGGGGGGAAACCCTTCCCCAGGTCCGGATCGACCGGCGGTCGGGCGAGGTGTATGTCAACGGCCAGAAGTTCGACCTGGCCAATCTGGGACGAATTTCCACTCGCAAGGCCGAGGAGCTGTTCCGCAAGGAGATTCTCCGCCGCCGCCGGGAATCCCTGTACGAGATGTACGCGAACCGGGTGGGGGAAATCCTCAACGGCTACGTTCACCGGTTCACCCGAGAGCGGGACCGGGACCAGTGGAATGTGTGGATCAACCTGGGCGAGCTGGAGGCCTTCCTGCCCGCCGAGGAACGCCTGCCCACCGAGCGATACGAACCCGGCACCCGCCTGCGCACCTACCTGTACAAGGTGGAAAAGACCCAGGGGGACCCCAAGCTCTACGTGTCCCGGGCCCACCCCGACTTCGTGGCCAAGCTCTTGGCCCTGGAGGTGCCGGAATTGGAGCAGGGCATGCTGGAGGTGGTGAAGGTGGCCCGGCTGCCCGGGGTCAAGTCCAAAGTGCTTGTTCGCGGCGTGGACCCCCGCATCGACCCTGTCGGAAGCTGCATTGGGCCCGGAGGAAGCCGGATCCGGGCCGTGAGTCGGGAGCTCTCCGGGGAGAAGGTGGACATCGTGCGCTGGAGCGAGGACCTGCGCCAAGTCCTGCGCGGTGCCTTGGCGCCGGCCAGCACCCTGGACATCGAGATCGACGAGCACGCGAAGAAGGCTGTGGTGACCGTCCCCGAGCACGAGATCTCCTTGGCCATCGGACGCGAGGGGTACAACGTCGAGCTCGCGGCCAAACTCACCGGCTATGCCATCACCGTCCGCAAGCCCTCCGGGGAAACGTCCAGGTCCCGGTAACGGGCAGCGGCTGCGCGACCGGCTGTTCGCCGGGGTGGCCCGGCTGGCCCTCAACCACCCCTGGCTTGTTCTGGCGGTGTTTGTGGGGTTGGCCGGCCTGGCCGTGTGGTACATCCAGGACTTCCCCATTCGCACGGCTTACCTGGACCTCCTGCCCCAACGGGACCCCTTGGTGGAGAAGTTCCGGCTCATCGAGCAGGAGCTGTCCAGCACAGATGTGGTGGCAATTCTGCTCACCCTCACCCGTCCTCCTGCCTCCCCGGAGGAGCGGGTTCAACGGCTCACCGCAGGGGCGGACCGCCTTGCGGCCAACCTAAACCAGCCCACCTTCGTGCGCGCCTCCTACAAGCTGGGTGAGGGGATCCCCACGCCCTCGGAGATCTTGTTCCTCCGGACGTTGTCGCCTCCCGAGCTTTCCCGGTTGGCGGCCATCGCCAAGGAATTGGAGACCCGGTGGCTGGGCCAGGGCTTCACCCTCCCCTCCCCAGCCCAAGTGGAGGAGCAGCTTCGGTCTCAGGATCCCGCCCGAGTTCGGGCCGCTTTGCACAACCTCCAGGATGCGGGAACCAAAGGACTCCAGTTTCTGGAAGGGCTTCCCAAAGACCAAGCCCTTCTCGCCGAGGCGGCTGGGCTCATCCGCTTGGCCCGGGAACGCGGCCTTCCCCAAGACGAGGGTTACCCCATCGTGTCGGCCGACCGCACCATGCTGGTTCTCCAGGTTTGGCCAGCCCGAAAGCCCTACGAGTCCCTGGCCTTCAACAAAGAGGTGATCCAGCTCGTGCAGGCGGCCATCAAGCAGGCCAACCTCGAAGCCCAGGGCATCACGGCCACACTGGCCGGGCCCTACGCTTACGTCGTGGAGACAGATCGGGCAATTCGGGAGGACATGAGTCGGGTGACCCTCATCTCCTCGATTGCGGTACTGGTTATCGTCTTCTTGACCTTCACTAGCCTGTTTTTGGCCGTGGTGGCCCTTGTGCCCATGGTTGTTTCCATCCTCCTCACGATGGCCTGGGCCAAGTTCGCCGTGGGGGGGTTCAACCTCATCACCGTGTTTCTCCCCGCGCTCGTCCTGGGGTTGGGGATTGACTACACGCTGCACCTGTTGGCCCGGTACACGGAGGAACGGGGTGTGGGTCGGGGAGTAACGGCGGCCACAGCCACCGCGGTGCGCACCAAAGGTGAGGCCTGTTTCACGGCGGCCTTGACTACGGCAGCGGTTTTTGCCTGCCTGCTTGTTTCCCACTCCCGGGCCCTGTGGGAGATGGGGGTCATCATGGCCGTGGCCATCTTCGCTTCGTTGGCCACAGCCCTGTTGCTGACACCGGCGTTGCTGGCCGTGGCCCTGCGCCGAGCTCGCCGGCTCAACCGTGCCCCGAGGGCGGGCCGTCCCTCGCCCCTCGGCCAGGCGTTGAGCAAGATTCGTGACGTCCTTTTGTGGGAGCGGCCGGCGGCCCAACCCCAGGCTTTACGGGCCTTCTACCGTCGGTTCCTGGCGCTGCGGTGGGGGATCGTGGCCGTGACCTTAACCCTCGCAGCTGCCCTGGCTTACCAGGCCGCCCAAGTGGAGTTCCGGTTCGTCTCCGCCCAGTTGGCTCCGCCCACCCGCAGCGCGGAAGCACTCCAGGTCCTGGCCAAGGAGTTTGCAGGGGAGCTCCCGTTGGGCGATGCATTCCGTTTCTTTGTGCCCCGCCTTGAAGACATCCCTCCCCTTCAGGCCAAGCTTCTCACCCACCCCTTGGTGATCACGACCCGGTCGGCCCGCGACCTCCTTCCCCACGAGCTTGCCCGGGGTATGCCCCCCCTCGGGGCGGCCCCGCTGGCCACGGCTGAGACCGTGCTTGCGGACACCCTAGCCCGGGTCAACGACTGGGGCACCCTTGTTGACCAACTGGATCGGCTCGTGGGGCTGTGCGCCCAGGGCGAGTTGTTGGCCATCCTTTCCGGCCGGACCGAGCTGGCCGCGGCCTTCGCCGAGGGGATGAAGGAAGTAAACGACCTGAGGGGGAACGTGGCGAAGCTGGACAGGGAAAAGACCCTAGACACCCTCGCTTCAACGAAAGCCCAGCTCCCCACCATCCAGAAGTTCGTAGAGGACCTTCAAGCCCTCCCCCCCGAATCGGAGCTCTTGGCGCAGATCCTCGCTGTCCTTCCCGAGGAGGTGCGCACCCAATACATGACCAGGACGGGCCTGTACGTGGTGGAGGCCCGCCTCAAACCTGGGCTTTACGAGGGCAAGAACCTCCAAGCCTTCATCCGCTGGTGCGAGGGACTGGGCGTAGAACGGTTCGGGGTTCCCGAGGTGACAGCCAAGCTGGAGGCCTACATGCGCCGGGACTTCGCCCTTTCCACGGCGTTGGCGGTGCTGGTCATCTTCCTTCTCGTTCTGCGGGACTTTCCCCGCCTGAAGGATACCCTCCTGGCCCTAAGTCCCCTCGGGCTGGGATACGTGTGGATGCTGGCTGGGATGCGGTTGATGGGAATCCAGTTCAACTTCACCAACATCGTGATCTCCCCTCTTCTCATTGGAATTGGGGTGGACAGCGCCCTGCACCTTCTCCACCGTGTAGGGGAGGAAGTTCCCCGTGGGGGGGATGCGGTAGCCCGAGCCAGCGCCGCCAGTGGCCTGCCGATCCTGGCCAGCTCCCTCACCACCATCGCGGCGTTCGCCGCCCTGTTGGTGGCCCAGACCCCAGGTCTGCGCATGTTGGGCACCTCCGCCTTGCTGGGCCTGGGGTTCACCCTCCTGTGGAGCGTCACCTTCTTGCCCGCCGCAGCCTCCCTTTCGGTTGAGAAGGTGCTTCCCCGGGAATAAAGTGATCCCATGTTGGACTCAAAGCTCAGGTTGTGGGCCACGCTAACTTTGGTGGGGTCCGTTCCAGCCTGGGCTCAAGCGCGCACTGTCTCCCCGGGACTGAGTTGGGCCTGGCTCTTGGTGGGGTTGGGCGTGGTGCTGGTGGCCCTAGGGGCCGGGGTGGGCTGGCTGCTGGCCCGCCACCGCCAAAAGAACGTGGTGGGCAAGGCCGAAGAGATCCTGGCCCAAGCCCGCCAACAGGCGGAGGAGTTCCTCCGCGATCGACTGGCCACAGCCCAAGCCGAGGCCGAACAGCTTCGCCAGCGGGAAGAGGAGCGCCTCCGCAAGAAGGAGGCCGAGCTCATCCAGCTGGAGGAACGTCTTCACCAACGGGAGGAGAGCCTCGCCAAAAGAACGCACTACGTGGAAGTCCTGGAGAACACCCTCCGCCAGGACGAGGCGGAGCTCACCCGACTCACCGAGGTGGGGGAAGCCCTGTTGGCGGAGGAGCGAGCGCTGCTTGAGCGCGTGGCGGGAATGACCCAGGAGGAAGCCAAGGAGTACTTGCTCAAGCTCCTGGAAGCTGAAGCTGAGAGGAACTTCGCTCGCAAGATCGCCGAGGTGGAGCGGCGCACCAAGCAAGAGGCAGACCGGCGGGCCCGACGAATCCTGGCCGACGCCGTGCAGCGGTGCGCCCTGGAGTACGCAGAAGAAGCCACGGTCAGCGCCGTGCCCCTGCCCAGTGAGGAATACAAGGGCCGCATCATCGGCCGCGATGGGCGCAACATCCGAGCGTTCGAGGCCCTCACGGGGGTGGAAGTCCTTGTGGACGATACGCCAGAAGTTGTGGTGCTGTCCTCGTTCCATCCCGTGCGGCGGGAGGTGGCGCGGGTGGCCCTGGAGAAGCTTTTGGAGGACGGCCGCATTCACCCTGCGCGTATTGAAGAGGCCGTCCGCAAGGCCAAGGATCGGGTGGAAGAGGCCATTGAGGAAGCAGGGGAGAAGGCGGCGTTTGAGGCGGGCGTGGAACTCAGCGCCGAGCTCATTCGCCTCTTGGGCCGCCTCCACTTTCGTACCAGCTACGGGCAAAACCAGCTCCAGCACGCCCTGGAGGTGAGCTTCCTGGCCCGCATGCTCGCCGAGGAACTGGGGATCGACGCCAAGCTGGCCAAACGAGCTGGGCTGCTCCACGACCTCGGCAAGGCCGTGGATCACGAGGTGGAGGGATCGCACGCCCTCATCGGGGCTGACCTGGCCCGCCGGTTCGGCGAGCCCTGGCCCATCGTCAACGCCATCGCCGCCCACCACGGCCAAGCCGAACCTTCCACCATCACGGCTGTGCTCGTCCAGGCCGCCGACACCCTGTCCGCTGCTCGACCCGGGGCCCGCAAAGAGACCTACGAACGCTACGTCCAACGGCTCACTGAGTTGGAGCGGCTGGCCCGCTCTTCCCCCTACGTGAAGGAAGCCTACGCCATCCAAGCCGGGCGGGAAGTGCGGGTGATCGTCCGCCCGGAAAAGGCCTCGGATGACGTGGCCGCCAAGCTGGCGTATGATATTGCCCGGCAAATCGAGGAGCAGATCCAGTACCCAGGGGAAATCAAGGTAACGGTGATCCGACAGACCCAGTTCGTTGACACCGCTCGCTGAAGGAGGGGAAAGTGAACGTGCTCAAGATTGCAGCCGACTCCGACGCCCGTGCCGCCGCCGGCGCTGTGGCCAACTCCCTGCGGGAGGAGGGGACCGCCGAGATCCAAGCCATCGGGCCCAAAGCCGTCAACCAAGCGGTGAAGTGCATCGCCATCGCCCGCGGCTATGTGGCCCCCAGCGGCCTGGACCTGTTCTTCGTCCCCTCGTTTGTGGACGTGGAGGTCAACAACGAGAAGCGTACGGGAATTCGGTTCGCCGTGCGGTCGCGGACCCCGGTACCGAGCTTGCGGCCCCGGACCCGCAAAGAACCGCTCCGACCCACCCCGCCGCCCGCGGACTGGAAAGAGATCTAGCCCGTGGAAAGAAACCCTGGGGGCCCTGGCCCTGGTGGGGGAACTGGGGTTCCTGGTAGGGGGCGGGGCCATGGGAGGGTTTGCCCTGGGGTTGCTCGGGGATCGCACCTGGGGAACACGGTTCCTCCGGGTTGTGGGGATTTTCCTGGGCCTGGGGGCTGGGTTCTGGGCCGCCGGCAAACAGTTGCGACGCTTTACCCAGAATAAGACGAGGTGACGGGAAGCATGAAGAGGTTCCACAAGATTGTTATTTGGACTGTCGTCGTGGGCTTCCTCCTGGGAGGCATCGGCCTGTTCACGTTCCAACGCTTCTCCCCCCCGGCCAAGGGCAGCCAAGAGGAAGTCGTCCTGGTGGTGGAAGGAGAGAAGGTCACCCGGGCCCAGTTCACCCAGGCCTACGAAAACCTCATCCGCTACTATACCCAGCTGTACCAGATGTACGGCATGGACTTCGAGTCCCTCCTCCAAGGGACGGAAGGGGCCTACCGTAAACTCCCCTACCTGGCCCAGGCGGCCGAACAGCTCAGCAACCAAGTGCTCATCACCAAAGAAGCCCAGAAGCTGCGCGTCTCCGTTCCCAACGCGGAATTGACCGCGGCCGTCGACGCCCAATACAAGTCCATCCTCACCCAGTTCGGGGGCACAGAAAAACAGTTTGAGGAGCTCCTCAAGAGCTTTGGCTACACCAAAGAAAAGTACCGCGAGGAATTGGCCAAGTCCGAACAGGTACGCCTCCGCACCGAGAAGGTGCAGCAAGTGGTGGTCAAGGCCATTGAGCCCACAGAAAAGGACCTCCAGGAGTACTACACCGCCAACCAAAGCCGCTATCAGACCGAACCGGAGAAGGTCCAGGTGGCCCGGATCTTGGTCAAGGACGCCAAGCTTGCCGACGAACTCATCGCCCGAGCCCAGGCCCCCGGAGCGGACTTCGCCGCCCTGGCCCGCCAGTACTCCCAAGACGCCGATACCAAAGACAACAGGGGCCAGACCGACTTCTTCGAGCGGTACAACTCCCCGTTCTCCTACACCACGACCGAGTCCATCTGGGCCATGGACGTCGGTCAAGTCAAGCTGTTCTCCGACGAGGACGGGTACCACATCGTGAAGTTCCTGGGCCGCAAGGCCGCTGTGGTTCCCCCCTTGGCCGAAGTCAAGGGCGCCGTGCGGGAAGACTACGTCCAGGCGGAAAAGGCCAAGCGGTGGAGCGACTGGCTCACCAAGCGCCGGGACACAGCCACCATCAAGGTCCAAGACCCGGTCCTCTCCGCGGCCATGACCATATCCAAGGACAAGACCAAGGCGCTCGGGATTCTCCTTACCGCCCGAGAAGCCGGGACTTCCTTGGACACTTACCTCTCCTACTACATTGGCAGGCTGTACGAGGAGCTGGTGACCGAGGCCGCCCTGAAGCGGGGGGATCTGGAGCGCAAGTCCGAAAAGACCAAAGACGAGGAAACGGAGATCCAGCGCCTGAAGAAAGTTGAAGAGGAGCACAAGGCCAAGGCGCTCGCCGCGTACCTTGTTTTCGCGGACACAGGGGAGCGGGACGAGACCTTCCTCCAACGGGCCCTGGGGTTGGACTCCGCCAACGTCCAGCTCCGCTACGCCCTGGCCGAGTACTACCGCGAAAAGGGCGACTACATCAAAGCTGAACTGGAGTACCGCACGGCCCTGGAAACGAAACCGGACTTCGTGGCCGCCTACCTCGGGCGTGGCGATACCCTGATGGCCCTGGAGCTGCCCGGCATGGCTGCCGACGCCTACAAGAAGGCCCTGGAATACCAAACCGGAAGCACAGCGATCCGCCTCAAGTTGGCCGCCGCCTACATCAAGGACGGCAAGGCCAAAGACGCCAAGCCCCTGGTGCAAGAGGTCCTGGCCAAAGAGACGGACAACGCCAATGCTCTTGCTCTGTTGGGCGACGTGCTCCTGGCCGAGGGCGACACAGCCGGGGCCATTGCCCGCTACGACGCGGCCTACAAGCGCAGCGGAACCTCGGACAACCTCCTCAAGCTGGCTGGCGCCTACCTGGCCGGGGGAAAGACCGATGAGGCCAAGAAGCGGTACGAGGAGGCCATCAGCCGATTCCCATACAGGGCGGAAGGCCATGTGGGTCTGGGGGACGTGTACCTCAAATTGGGAGACAAGACGAAGGCCCTCAACGCCTACAAAGAGGGGTTGAAGCGGGCCACTGGGGCGGCCAACAAAGAGACCATCGCCCGGAAGATCGTGGACCTCGACCCCGAGGACCTCAAGACCCGCATGCTTCTGGCCGGCTACTTCCAGGAGCAGTACAAGTACGACGCCGCCATCGCCCAGTACGAGGCTGTCCTCGCCAAGTCCCCAGGAGACGTGGACGCTCTCCTGGGCCTGGGCGACTGCTACGTGGGCAAGACCCAGTACGACCGGGCCTCCAACTACTACAACCAAGCCCTGGCCAAGATGGCTACCCCCTCGGGCAAACTCACCGTTCTCAACCGAATCGTCGCCGCCGAGGAGAAGCGGGTGGGCGTGGGCCAACCCCTCGGCCCTCAAGGGCTGGAAGCTCTGTGGCAACGGGCGTTGGCTTACAGCGACCTCGCCCGGTACGACGAGGCCGTGGCCGATCTGCAGCGAATCCAAGCCATCGACGGGACGTTCCGCAACGCGGAAATCAACGCCTTGCTGGCCCGCCTGCGGGTTCCCCAGCCCCAATGACCCGGGGTGAGCGGTCCCCTGAAGAAGCCCTGGGCGAGCTGGTGCGCGTGGTAGCGGCGCTGCGGGCACCCACGGGCTGCCCCTGGGATCGAGCTCAGAACCATCGCACGCTCGTGCCCTACCTGCTGGAGGAGGCCTACGAAGCGGCCCACGCGGTGCACGAAGGGGACCCCGAGGCGATGAAGGAGGAGCTTGGGGACCTCCTCCTGCAGATCCTTCTGCACGCCCAAATCGAAAGCGAGGAAGGGCGTTTCGGGATTGCCGAGGTGGCGGAGGCCTTGACACAAAAGCTCATCCGTCGCCATCCCCACGTGTTCGGTCATGCCCAGGCTTCCACGGCCCAGGAGGTGCGGGCCCAGTGGGAGGACATCAAAGAAAACGAGGGCAAGACCGCCGAGGACCAGGACGTCAAGCCCGCTCTTCTGGCCGCCTCCAAACATGTGGAGGTCCGGGAATCCCGGGGCGACCCCGTGCCCCTGGGGCGCTACGTCCAAGTTCCCCAACGCCCCGCCGCTGCGGAAAAGACTGTGGCGCAAATCCTCCTGGAAGTGGTGGCCCTGGCCCGCTTTTGGGGCTGCGACCCCGAGCTGGCCCTGCACCGGTACCTGGCTGAAAAGAAGGGATGACCCCGCGCTTTCCCAGTTTGCAAACGCTTCCTCGCCCCGAAGAGGCCCACGTGGTGTGGGTAGAGCTGGACGAGGAGGGTGTGCACTTCCTCGACGCGGTGTTTGGGGCCTGGGACGACTTGGCCAACGTGCGCAGGGAGTACAAGCCCGAGGGGGGGCGCAAGCTGTTCAAGATCTTCGTGGCCCCTGGGTGTTTGGACGAGGCGTTGGGCGTGCTGCGGCGGGCGGGGAAGTTCGTCCGCGTGGGGGAGATTCGCGTGGAACGATGAAGCTGCTTGAGCCTGACCAAGTCGCGGCAAGCGTCCACCAGGTGGACTACAAGGCCCTTGCCCGGTCTGGGCGACGTGCCCTCCTGTTCGACCTTGAGAACACCCTGTGCTTGTACCGCACCTGGTCCTTGGACGAGAGGACCTGGAACCTCCTGCGCGGGCTTGCCGCCGACGGTTTTAGGCTCGGGGTGGTGTCCAACGCTGCCCCACCTGAGGAGAGCGCTCTGGTCCAGGCTCTGCGGCAGCTGGGGGTGGTGACGGTGTGGAAGGCGCGCAAGCCTTTGCGGAGCGGATTCAACCGGGCCTTGGCCCTTCTGGAGGCCAAACCTGCGGAGGCGGTGATGGTGGGGGACCAGGTGCTCACCGACGTGTGGGGAGGACAGCGGGCTGGGTTGTACACGGTGCTGGTGGACCCCCTGAGGCGGCGGGAGTCGCGGTGGACGCGGGTCAACCGTCTTGTGGAACGGCTGCTGGGCCGCAGGCGGGCTGGTTCCCCCGGCCCGTAGTAGTTCGGCCGCAGGAGATTGGCGCTGGTCCTTTCTCCGAGCTTACAGTTAAACTGGGGTCCTATGGCGCTGACCATTCGGGACATTGCGCGCCAGCTGGGAGTGGCTCCGTCCACGGTGTCGCGGGCGCTGCGGGGCGAAGGGCGCATCAGCGCAGCTCTGCAGGCGCGCATCCGTGTACTGGCCCGCGAGCTGGGCTACACCCCCCACACTCGCATTCTCAATGGTTTCCGTGCGAGAAGGAGATCGAAAGGGTGCGGTTGAAGCTGTGATGCGGGACTTGGTGGGGGCGATCAAAACGGGTAAACCGCCCGCAATCACACCGGAACACGCGCTCGCTAGCCTCAGGGTCGCGCTTCAGGCATCTCAAGTAAGCCACGAATAAGTCGCCCTGCTCCCTCAAACTCCGAGCAAGCCCCTATTCCCAGCTCTCTTCCAACGGTTGGAGTTTGAGCTGGCTCAGTGTCTCTTGAACTTTGTCGCGGAGGACACCTTCGGGAATGCCCCCGGAGGCCTCAGCTTTGAGCTCGATTTCGAGCTCCACGGTGTGGCAACTGCTTTGGAGGGGCAACACCACACCCCTTTGGAAATCGGAAACCTTGTCCCAAGGGAGCTTGACCCTGAGCCGATACTTGGTCTTGGGCTTGGGTGGCTGACCCCCCCCACCTCCGCCATTCCGGCCTTTGGGGGGTGGTGGAGGCTTGGGAAATCTGTTCTCGTTGGCAAGCCGGCGCTCGGCCTCCTCCCCCCGTAGGACCAGGGTCTTTGGCTCCAAGGCCGCATCGGCACACAATCGTTGCCAAAGGATCTCCTCGTCGTTTTGGATTCCCAGGATGCCCGTCCTTACACCTTCCAAGATGGCTTCCCGGACGGTCCTTTCCCGAACGATGGGCATCCCTGGCACGCTGAAGAACATGTTCCAGATGTCTTCGTAGAGTTTGGCGTTCTCATCCGGGCCGAAAACCCGCTCCTTCAGTTCCTCTGGGCTCAGCTTGTCGCTGTAGCGGTCCGCTTCCTTGAGACAACCCAGGACAAGGCCCCCGAGGCTCTGTCCCGGTTTCTCTTGTGGCCGCAGGAGCCACCATTCAGGAGGATTGCTCCCGTTCCAAAGCGCTAAGTGAGACCAGGTATCCAGGACCAACTGGTAAGCCCGATTGGTCTGCTGATCCAGCCGCCTCTTGAGCTCCTGAACGTCGTCTTCCCCAAGCTTTTCTTTTTCGGTTCTTTGAACTTCGCGCAAGGCCAAGAGGTTGCGTACCACGCTGCGCAGGGAATGGAGCCTTTCCTGATCCGGGGCAATGACCAAAAGCCCACCGGGAGCCGAACGCGGCGTTTCACCTCCATACTTAAACAGGGAATTCACAAATTCTGGGGTTTGTGGCTTGCCATAGGAATGCTCCTGCCCTAGCATGTTCGGTTTCAAAGTAGTGTTGACAGGTGGAGGTACGAGGGGGTAGCAAGAACGAGGGTCACCGTGGCAAGCTCACCAGGGATCCGACA
>OGCL01000398.1_pt1 | contig 47615 bp, 35 predicted proteins | sample 1570041 | NCBI WGS metagenome assembly OGCL01 (sample SAMN06266162, study PRJEB24511) | hot springs metagenome | isolation source: Hot spring water | place: South Africa: Limpopo | collected 2015-06-22 | reverse complement strand
AAATCACGCACGCAAACAGGACGATTCTGATGCATCCTGTGGCTACTAGTCTGGCAGTGGGGACAAGTTGCGGTTTCGTTTAATAAGTCTAACTTTAGAAATACTTGCTCAGCTTCCTGCGTGCAGGTCACAACCGTAATATTCGGCAAATTGAGTAAGGCGTCTAAATGCCAGTCCATTCCTGAATTACCCATGCATTATTGGTACCCATCATAACATACACACCAAAAACCCAGAAGAGCCATCACAAAATGCGACAACCCGTGCTTCAACTTGCCCCTTGCCCGTGCTGATCAAAAAGTTACCGTCCTCCCGCATTTTCAAACTAATATTATTCTTGACCCTCACGATAAAGTAGCGATTGACTTGATCATTAAATCTCGAATCCTGGCTAGGCTAAAAAAGCCCCGATCCATTACACTAACACCATTCTCAGGCACGGCATCTATCGTTATCACCAAGGTTTTGGCTCCTCTCCTTGGGGGAGAGGGATGGGGAGAGGGTCATCGAACTGACGTTGGAGTTGGCGCATTGGAGTTGGCGCACAAGTGGCCGATCGCCCCCAACCCGCGCCTAGGGTTGCCCCCCGCAATGCGACCAACATCACCTGTCCGTGGGTATTCACCGCCCACCCCTGCGCTTCGACTAATCCTAAGGGGGATGTCACGATGGGTGACGCGGCGATGGGTGATGCCAAGGCATTCCTAGGGATCTGGGCGCTGTCAGGCTGGACGGGGGGTTGCCTGGATTCAGGGCGGGGCCAGCGAGCCGGCGTGGCTGGGACGGTCACCCACCCCGCGATCGTGGCCTCTGGACTCAATGCCTGGGTGGGATCAGCCGGTAGGCCGCCTCGCCCGGTCACAATAAACTCACTGCGTTCTGCCTCTGGGCGGGGTTCACAGGCACGGGCCACCAGGGACTCAATATCGATCACACTACTGGGCAACTCCACCAACCCCTGGCTCGGATCAACCTCTGGTGTTTGAATCTCCACCACCCCGCTAAATTGGGGTCCCAGGTCAGAACTGGCCGTAATGTCGCTTTCGGGGGTTAGCTGCGATCGCGCCGCCGTGCCCAAAATCCCTTGGGCCGTGATATCGACCCGTCCGGCAAAGTTGGCCACCGCATTGGCCGTAATATCGCTATTCTCCAGGGCCACCAGCGTCGCCGTTGTCAGGCGCAGATTCCCCCCCGTGGCGCTCCCCGTGGCATTCACCGTCAGATTACTGCCCTGCCGCAGACGCAAATCCTGGCTACTGATCGTGAGGTTACCGCGATCGCCCGCCGCCGTTTCCGCCCGTAGCGCCGACCGGTTGCTTAACTCAATTTGGGGCGCATGAATCTCCAGGTTACCGGCCCCCCGCGATCGCTCGGTTGCACTCACGGTCATTTCCGCCCCATCCTGGAGAACCAGTTTCCCCGTTTCAACCCGGAGGTCACCGCCCCGCCCTTCCGCCTCGGTAGACACCCCCACCAGACCCGCCACCGCCAGCAACGCACTGGGGAATTGGCCATCGGGCGTTCCTCCGATCAGGGTAATCGCCTCCCTGGCCCGCACGGTGAGGTTACCCGCATCCCCCTGCCCCAGGGTTGAGACCTGGGCTTCAGCACCGTTGCGAATGGTCAGGCGATCGGTCTCGATCAGCAGGTTGCCCCCCTGGCCGGTTGAGTTGAGATCGGTCCCGGCAAACAGACCGCTGGGGATGGGAACATCGGTGTTACGCACTTGAAAGCCGTCGAGCAGGATGTCGTTGGCTTGGACCGTCAAGTTACCGGCAGTCCCGCTATCAAAGGTACTCACCGCTGCCTGGGCACCCTCCCGAATGATCAGGCGATCGGCGCGAATACTCAAATTACCGCCATTCCCCGTTCCCCGGCTGATCAGGGGTTCCACGCTAGCAAAGAGACCACTGGATTGCACCTGATCGTCAGGCAAAAGCAAGGCACCCACCAGTTCCACCGTCTGGGCTTCGACATTGAGGTTCCCCCCCGTCCCAGAGCCAAAGGTAGAAGTGATCACCTGGGAACCGCCCTCAATCAACACGCGATCGCCCTGAAGACTAATTGTGCCGCCTTGGCCCGTTTCCGTAACAGCGGTCAACCGGGCATCCTCCGTCAGGGTAATCGTCTGCCCCCGGAGCCGGATCTCACCTGGGGTTTGGTTACTGCTGGCGTTGACGGTGGCCTGGTCGGTGAGGGTGATGTTCTGGAAAGTGTTCACGGTGTCATACCCGAAAGTCCAGCCCTGGGCGATCGGGGTTAACTGGACTAGACCGTTGGCCCCCACACTGCCCAATTCCGCTCGTCCCCCCAGGAGGGTCAGGTAGCCCCCCGCCAAGACCACGGGACCGCCAATCAGGGCCAAGGTCCGATCGGGCTGCCCTTGTAACCCCTCAATGTTCGTGGCTCCCAGGGTTTGGGACTGGTTGCGGATCTCGCCAGGGTTGCGGCCAAACTGGAGACCGATCGGGCTACTCACTGTTAGCAGCGGTGTGGCTTGGGGTTGCACTGCACTAAATTCGGTGCGATCGCTGAACTGAATTGCGTCTGCGGTACTGGCAATGAATGAGCCGCCTAAATTCAAGGCCGCATTGGGGCCAAAGAGAATCCCGGCTGGATTGAGGAGAAAGAGACTGGCACTGCCATTGGCCCGGAGGAGACCATCGATCGTCGATCGCTGCCCCCCCGTTACCCGTGAAAAGATCGTCTGCACCGCTGGGGCTTGGTCAAAAAAAACTTCCCCCCCCGTCGGCACAGAAAACTCGCGAAAGCTATGGAATAGATTGCTCCCCGCGCGATCGCCGCCAGTCACCGTAAACGTGCGGCCATCGGGTGAATTGACCGTGGTCGTCAGGGTGCCATCGGGATTGACTTGGGCCGTGGCTAGGGGCAGGGTGGCCAGCCAACTGGCGATCGCGAGGCCAGGGGATAGCCGACATAACCGAGTGCAGCGAGTGAAGGTAATCAACTGGGACATCGCGGCTCAACCTCATCCCTGGACAGAGACTTTCCCCTTTATGATGCCTTGAAGTGGAGTCAATTCTATTTTCCTCTATTCTCCCATTCCACGCCGCCCCTGTACGATCGCCCTGAACAAACGGGCATCCTTGGATTAGAGTGTGGGGGTGCATATCGAGGTTGGCCTAGGTTAAGTGATCAGCAGGGGACCCCCTGACGGAGACCGCGATGGAACGTGTGATGACGCCTCTATCCGTTTGGCAACGGTTGCGACGCCAGGAGTTTGACTGTGAAACGGCCTTGAGCCTGCTGATCGATCCCCAGGGTAAGGTCAACCTGAGCCTGCTGGACTCGGAGGTCACCTATCGGTTTCTGCGGGAATTCCCCGATCGCAGTGCTCTGCCCCCCGTGATTCCCCTGTTACTCTGGCGCAGTTGTTTCTACCTGGGCAGTCCCGTACCCTTGGCGATCGAGCAAATCCGGCAGTTAAGCGATCGCACCCTGACCACGATCAAAGTGATGCTGATCGCGGAAAAAAGCTATCGGACCTGGTACCACAGCCTGAATTTTGACCACACCTGTATCCAGGCTGATCCCCTGGTGAATCCCCTCACGGGGGAAGTCGAACAGGAGGATATCGGTGAAACCACGGAACTATCCCTGGCTAAGGCCGTTGACCAGATTGGCCGCATTCGGACCCTGATCTCGGGTGCCCTGCGCAACCGGGCTAGCGACATTCACCTGGAACCGACCCCTGCGGGGCTACGGGTGCGATATCGCATCGATGGCATTTTGCGGGATATTACCGTCCTGCCCCTGGAGATCAGTCGGCGGGTGGTCGTTGCCCTTAAGGTGATGGCCGAGATTGACATTGGGGAAAGTCGGCGACCCCAGGATGGCCGCATTGGCGAAAAATATGCCACGAACCAATCCGAGGGCCTGGGGCTGGATATGCGGGTCAGTACCCTCCCCTGTGTTGGCGGCGAGAAGGCCGTGATTCGACTCCTCCCAGCCCAAAATCCGTTTACCGATATCCAGAGCTTGGGCTTTACGCCGCGATCGCTGGCCCTCTATCAGCACTGGATACAGCAACCCCAGGGCATGATTATCTTCACCGGCCCCACTGGCTCCGGCAAAACCAGCACCCTCTACACCACCCTGCAAGCCGTCGCCCAAGAGCACGTCAACGTCGTCACCGTCGAAGACCCGGTGGAATATCAACTGCGCAATATCACCCAAACCCAGGTGAATGAAGCCGCCGGGATGACCTTTGCCGCTGGCCTGCGGGCGATCCTGCGCCAGGACCCAGACATCATCATGGTGGGGGAAATCCGCGATCACGAAACCGCTGAAACTGCCGTGCGAGCTGCCCTCACGGGACATTTGGTATTTACCACCTTGCATACCAACGATGCGATCGGAGCCATTCCCCGCATGAAGGACATTGGACCCGATCCCGGCCTGATCAGTGATGCCCTATTAGGCATTGTGGCCCAGCGGCTGGTGCGCAAAATCTGCCTGCACTGTGCCGAACCCTATACCCCCACCCAACGGGAGCTAGAAATTCTGGAACTGTCGCCTACCGTTGGCAATACCCAGGGCTGGCGGCAGGGGCGGGGTTGCGCCAGGTGTTTTAACTCTGGTTACCTGGGTCGAGAAGCCGTCATTGAAGTGCTCAACGTCGATGAGACCGTGCGCGACATCATTCACGAAGGCACCATCACCCAACTGCGGCGCTATTTATACGAAACAGAATTTGAATCCTTCCGGATGGCCGCGATCGCCAAGGTAACCACTGGTATTACCACCTTGACCGAGGTTATGCGGGTCCTCCCCCACAGTGCCCTCTTCCCGCGATCGCCCCGCAACCCCACCCCACCGATGCAGCTACTGAATGTCAAATCCTAGGAAGGAGAATTTTGAATTTTGAATTTTGAATTTCCCGATCAAGCGAATAACCTAATATGAATAACTGCGAACCAATAACCTAAAATTAACAAAGGGATAAATTTTATGAGTCAAGGGGTTTATAAGGGACCGTTTATTCTAGGGGTTCTGAGCGAAAGTGATATTTGCTGGCTGCGGGAAGTGGGAACGATCGAGGAGATCCCCGCCGGTCAGATCCTGATTGAAGGCGGCAAACCCCTCACCTCGTTCTATATTATTTTGGGGGGAACCCTGAGTGTTTCGGTGCCGGAACCGGAACCCCATGAGGTGACTAAAATTAGCGTGGGTGAGGTGCTGGGAGAAATGTCGTTCGTGGATACGACCCCCCCCTTGGCAACGGTGACGGCGATCGATGATTGTTTAGTCCTCTCGGTTTCCCATTACAAGCTAGCATCCAAGTTTCAGCAGGATACGGGGTTTGCCTATCGTTTCTACCGCGCGATCGCCCTGTTTCTCTCCAGCCGCCTGCGTCAAACCACGGCCCAATTGGGTTATGGCGGTACCCATGAAGGTGAACATCGATAGGTTCGTCGTCGTTATACACAAAATTCTAACTGGTGTTAGTCATCAGAGCAAAACGTCGTGGCTTTAACGGTAGACAGGGACAGGCAACTGGCTATCCGCGATCGCTGTACTCATTGCTTGCTCTAAAAGAGCAGCGGCATCCGCCCAAGTATACTGGACAACATGCTCATAGGCAGCCGTTGACATCTGTTGCCATGCCGTATCCGAGAGTTGATAAATTGTCTCAATCGCCCGTGCCATATCTTCTGGATCTTCAGGTTTGACTAGAATCCCCCGACCATCAGCCAGTAACTCAGGCGCAGCCCCAGCAGGTGTACCAATAACGGGTGTGCGGCAAGCCATCGCCTCTAGTAAAGGCAGGCCAAATCCCTCAACACGACTACCAAAAAGCCACGCATCACAACTCGCATAAATATCCTTAATCATAGTTTGTTCAGGTTTATAAAAAAACTTTGTCCCCTGCGGCAGGGGCATATCAGGCACAACTTGATCGCTGCCAAAACTAACGAGTTTTAGGTGAGGAATCCGTTTGCTTGCCAATTCAAATGCTTTCAGACTAATATCGCATCCCTTCCAAGTAGTTGTCGAATACATGACACCCACAGTGGGTTCCGGCTGTCTGTGGCGTACCGGAGCATTGAAGAGGGTCGTATCAACACTGTTGGGGACTACAAAAACATATTTAGCTTGGTACTCAGACTGCATCACCTCAACTAGCCAGCGAGCCGTTGTAATTTTATAAACTGGTAGTTGATAGGTTGCTTTAACTCGATCGATTGGCAGATAATCGTGAATCTCATGATGCCTGATAAAATACATCTTAACGCCTTTACTAGGAGGTAAATCTATAAACCCTTCTGCATCAGCCCACCAGGTAGCAATAACAACATCAGCATCGGGTAAATCATCGGCTCGCCACGGGAGAGAATGACCAACATTCCTGACCGGCACACTGATTAAATGAACATAATCTTGTGTATCTCTCACCTTCACTTCTGACCGAAAACTATTACCTTTCAAGAATGACTTGATCTTTTGAGTAAACCTTAAAGTCTGCTCCTTACGAGTAAAAATTGAGACATCATGTCCTCGGCGTGCAAGATGCTCAGCTAGAGTCAAGGTTGAACGAATGCCGCCTCGCAAGTTAATGTTAGGTAATAGGAAGGTAACTCGCATAATCAATACTCCATAAAGTAATCTAGCCTGGGCTAATCTAAAACACCAGGAATTGTTAAGCCAATGCCCAGAAATGCTCTGATCATCAGAAATAAGATAATTAATGATGCCAGGAAAATAGTTGCTTTAAGATCAGCTGTAATATCTAGTAATTTCTCTTTCCACAATCCATAGGTCATAACAAAATAATAAGAAATATCATTACAAGCGATCGCAATAATAACACCCAGATAACCTAAGAAATAAGATGCGATAGGTAGTGCAATCAACATAAATATAATTTTAGTGGAATTTGCAAAAGCTGCATAACTTGGTTTCCCGATCGCGATCAAAGCAGGACTGGTTGAGTTGATCAAAACACGTGGCCATATCCCCAGAGCAAGAATTGGTAACATCCAAGCAGCTTGACCATATTTATTAGGATATAGGAACGAGATTAATAGATCACCAAAGCTGACCAAAATAGAAATGGCAACACTCAGAGAAAATAAGATAATTTTATTGTTGCGGACGAGTTTCTCTCGAAATTCATGGCGAGGGAGAGAAGCAAATTTAGAGGCGGCGGGAAAAATTACTTTACCACTGAGGGCTAGCAAGATTTGACGGGGAATATCTGCTAGTGTATATGCAATTGTATAAACTCCCAACATTTCTAGTGAAAATAATCTTCCCAACATTAAGCGATCGAGTTGGTTGGCAGTAAAGGTCATTGCTGTGGATATAAAAATCCATCGCCCAAATGTAAATAGACTTTTGACGGCTGTCATATCCCAAGCTAGTCGATTATTGGTTGCCTTATCTAGATAATGACTCCATAGCATTCTCGCTGCTGCTGATGTTAGTGTACCTGCGACTAAGGCAAAAATTGTAGGGCTAAACCAAGCCCAAATAATTGTAACAAAAATACCAATAATCTGAATTGAAGTCTCAAAAAAAATCAATTTCTTAACTTCTAGATTCTTGTTAAGTGTGAAGATAGCTGTTGAGTTAAAGCCACTTAAGATGGCGCTAAAACCTAATAACGGAACTAGCCAAAATAGTCGATCGTCTTGATAGAATTCTGCTACAGGCCAAGCAATTAGTAAACTAACTAGCCAGATTCCAAAACTTCGTAAAATCTGGATTGTCCAGGCTGTATTGATGAATTTGGCATCCGTTCTTTGGTTTTGAATAATGCTGGGACCAATCCCAATATCGGAAAAAAGTTGTAGCCCCATGAGAAACACGTTAGCCAGGGCCATGAGGCCAAATACCTCTGGCACAAGGAGGCGTGTCAAAATTAAATTATTGCCAAATCTAATCGTTTGACTTAGCCCATAGCCTGCGATCGTCCAAGCAGCGCCTTTGATTGCCCGCCGTTTCACCTCTGATGCTGTTTGCCAGTAGGATCGCAGTTGAGCTAGGTTGAATTTCTGAAATATTTTCTGAAGCATTCACAGCTAGGCTCTTTTCAAAGGGCGAGGGACAGGCACTCTACCAGCGACTCTCTGTATGGGCATCCCCTCCTGTGGGAAATCATACACATACTGAACCACCTCTGGAGCATTCTGGCTTAATTATGACCGATCGCCCAGTAAGGCCATCTGGCTGAAGGTATAGAGGGCCGATCGCCAGACCAGATAGCCATTGCCGTTGAGGTGCAGCCCATCCGTGGTCAAATCCAGGCGCAGGTTGCCTTCCCGATCGACAAACAGGGGATGGAGATCGAGGTAATAGACCCCCGCCTCGGCACAGGTGGCCGCTAGGGCGCGATTAAGTTCGCGAATCTCGGTATTGCGAATGCGCAAAAGGTGCTCCCGGCCTTCCCAGGTTGCCTGTTCCCCGCTGTGGGGCAGGACCGACTGGACGACAATTTTGGCCTGGGGATGTTGATGTTGCAGGTCGCGGATAATACTTTGCTGATGGCGCAGCACAGTGTCGCTAGGGATGCCGCGAATCAGATCGTTAATGCCAATCATGACGAAGATCACCTGGGGCTGGGTTTGGCGGAAGAGATTCAGGCGATCGCGTAACCCTGCCGAAGTCTCCCCGGAAATCCCCTGATTCAGCCAGGTATGGTTCGTGGGGAGCAGATCAGGGGGAAACCACAGGCTGAGGGAGTCCCCGGCGAGTATGGCTAAATGGGCGGGTTGTTGGGTCGCCATGACAGCCGCTTCCCGTTGCAGAATTCCCAACCAATCTTGGTAGGTAAGTTGGTGGCGAGGGCCGATATCTGGGGTCGGCGGGGCCGCGATTGCCGATAGCGGGGTACTTTCCACCGGAGTAACGGGTAACCAGGCCATCTGGGTAGCCGGGGGACCCCCCGACGACACTGTTTGCCCCTGACGCAGCAGCAACAGCAGCCCGATCGCCAGCACCCCATTGGTCAGTAACGACCACCAGGCCCAGCCAGGAACCACTTTGCGCACACGTCTGCGCATCACCTCAGAGCGCGTGGGGGGGTCAGATCGCACAGGAGACTCAGATCTTACGGAGGGGTTGGCTTCGATTTTAATCACGATCGTGCCTTAACATCTCTAGAAATCGGATTTTGCTCACAGTTAGCTGAAGCCGTAGCCCCAGGCACTTGTGTTCTGCACACCGGATAACGGGTTGTCCGGAGAAGTTTATCCTGAAATCCTCTGATCGCCTTGCCCCCCCTGCTGCCTACCAAATTCCCCCCTGCTCCCCACATGGTTACTGCCCCCATTCTGCACCCCCTTCCCGTCGAGCCGATTACCCCGGTGGCCTTCCAGCCCTACGGCCAACTGATTCGGCCCCTCCTGGACGATCGTCCCTATGGGCCAGCGGATGCCCAACTGGTCCTCGCACCGGGCATCCCCCGCTTCTATCTGATGCGTCTTACCCAGCGGGGACGCCGGTTTCACACCCTCACACGTCATGTCAGCTGTACCCAATGTTTGGGGTCCCTGGCCGGGAAAAGCTGGCTCCTGGCTGTTGCGCCCCCCAGTGGCCCCGATGCGCCCGATCGGCCCGATCTCACCGCCCTCAAGGCGTTCCAAATCCCCGGCGACTGCTTCGTGAAATTGGCGATCGGGACCTGGCACGCGGGACCCTACTTTGACCATGACACGGTGGATTTTTACAACCTGGAACTGAGCGATACCAATGAGGTCGATCATTTCAACTACGACTTGCGGCAAGGGGAAAACCGCATCTTTGAGCTTCAGGGCGGCTGATGCGGACCGGCCAACGCCGCGATCGTTAGGACAGCCCGTTAAAATAAAACCAGGTACTATTAAGTTTTGTATATGGCAGATCAGCTAATGCGGGCTACGGCAGCCGATGGGGGCATCCGCGCTGTGGGGACGATCACTACCCGTTTGACCGAAGAGGCGCGGCAACGCCATCAGCTTTCCTACGTGGCCACAGCAGCCCTGGGACGGACAATGGCTGCCGGGTTGCTCTTGGCCTCGAGCATGAAGCGGGAGGATGCACGGGTCAATATTCGGGTGGAGGGCAGTGGTCCCCTGGGGGGAATTCTGGTGGATGCGCGGCCCGATGGCACGGTGCGGGGCTATGTGTCCAACCCCAACGTCGAATTACCCCCCAATGCGATCGGCAAGTTGGATGTGGGCAAGGCCGTTGGGCCAGAGGGCTATCTCTACGTGGTCCGGGATGTCGGCTATGGCTATCCCTACTCCAGTACCGTGGAACTTATCTCCGGGGAAATTGGCGATGATATCAGCCATTACCTGTTGACCTCAGAGCAAACCCCATCGGCCCTACTGCTGGGCGTGTTTGTGGGGGCTGAGGGGGTGACGGCGGCGGGCGGACTGCTGCTGCAAGTGCTGCCACGGGTGGCACGGGATGAGTCCTTGATCCAGATGCTCGAAAGTCGGGTTGCCCAGTTATCGGGCTTTACCCCCCTGTTGCGATCGGGCAAATCCTTGACCGATATTTTCCAAGATCTGCTGGGCGACTTGGGCTTGGACATCCTGCCCGATCGTCGTCTAGTGCGGTTCCACTGTGGCTGCTCCTTCGATCGCGTCCTGGGAGCGCTCAAACTGCTGGGAGAGGTTGAACTTCAGGACATGATTGAGAAGGATGACGGGGCGGAGGCCACCTGCCATTTTTGTGGCGAGGTCTATCGGGCCAGTAGCGCCGAGTTAGCAGACTTGATTACGATCTTGCGCCAGGAGGCGGCGGCGCGATAGCGGTCAGGGGGATTGGAAATGAGAACAATTGCGAACCATACCGGCGATCGGAGGGGGCAACCATGCGGGTCGTGGGCCTGATGAGTGGGACCTCGGTGGATGGCATTGACGCCGCCCTAGTGGACATTACTGGGACGACCTTTGATCTTCAGGTGGACCTCCTAGCGGCAGCCACCTATCCCTATCCAGATACCCTGCGCCAGCGGATTCTGGACCTAGCAGGTGGGGGAACAGTCTCTCTGGTTGCGTTGGCCGATCTCGATGAGGCGATCGCCCAGGTTTTTGCCACAGCGGCCCAGGCCATCCAGACGGGCCATGCCCCCGCTGACCTGATCGGCTCCCACGGTCAAACGGTTTACCATCGTCCCCCCGCCCCCCCCCCCACCGGAAATACGGCCCATCCCTTGGGTTATAGCCTCCAGCTAGGCCGAGGAGCCACGATCGCCGCCTTAACGGGCATCACGACGGTGGCTAACTTCCGGGCAGCGGATCTGGCGATGGGGGGACAGGGCGCACCTCTGGTGCCACGGGTGGATGCCTACCTGCTCAGTGATCCCCAGCAGGATCGCTGTGTGCAAAATATTGGGGGGATCGGCAATGTCACCTATCTGCCCGCCTGGGGGGCGGTTGTCCAAGGGGCAAAGGCCGAGGGTCCGGCTACCGTGGCAGCAACGATCGCAACCTGGGAACGCCAAATCAGGGGCTGGGATACGGGTCCCGGCAACATTTTGCTGGATCTCGCCGTGCAGCATTTCTCCCACGGTCAACACACCTATGACTTGGATGGGGCCTGGGCAGCCCAGGGAACCGCTTGTCAGACGCTAGTGGAGGAATGGCTACAGCAACCGTTTTTCCAGCAACCGCCGCCCAAATCCACGGGACGGGAGCAGTTTGGACGAGCCTATTTGGCCCAATGCCTAGCCGATGGCGATCGCCATGCCCTTTCCCCGGCTGACCAGTTGGCCACCTTGAGCGAATTTACTGCTGCCACGATCGCCCACAGCTACCGGACCCATTTGCCCCGCCTACCCCAACAGGTCTATGTGGCCGGTGGGGGTGCCTACAATGCCGATCTCATGGCCCGCTTACACCGGCTTTTGGCCCCGATCCCTGTGGCGACAACTGAGGCAGTGGGGTTGAGCGTCGCGTTCAAGGAGGCGATCGCCTTTGCAGTGTTGGCCTACTGGCGATCGCAGGATCTGCCTGGCAACCTACCCAGTGTGACGGGGGCACGCACCCTCGTTGCCTTGGGGGATGTTTATCCAGGGGGGATACAGGTGGCACGCAGCCAGAGAATCGCGTAGAATCCCGTTCAGGGAGACCGATAATCTCGATCGTGTAGCAATACCGCGGGCGTCGAGCAGCGGTGTTAGCATCGCCTCTCAGCAGGCGAATCGGATCGGGACTTATCGCCAATTGATGCCGGGGTAACACTGTGTCACATACCTTTTTACTCGAACCAGGGCGCTGGCTACTTCAGGGGAACTGGCTGGATCGCGATGGGATGCCCATTACCATTAAGGGCAAGACCCTTGTCGCCTGGACACGTGACAATTGGTTCACGATGGTGACATTATTGAAGTTTCCGGGTGCAGCACGGGATGATATTTCGTTTCAGTACAAGGGGCGTTTGAACCTGGGTGAGCGCCAGTACACCTTTGTTCTCCACCACAGCGACTTGGGGCGGGTTGAGGGTGAAGGCTGGATCGCACCTGACTCGATCGTTCAGCGATACTGGGTTTTGGGAGATAAGCAACGGCGCAGTGGATTTGAAACCATCCATCGCGTCAATGACAATACCTACTTTCTAGCGAGTGCGGTGATTGAAGCGGGCCGCAATTTGCTCAGTACGATGGAGGCGACCCTGGATCGGCAGGTGGATTGACCGGTCGGTCATTAGGGCCGTTACTTAAAGTTATGCCACCTTGTGCTCATTCCCGGTAATTTGCGGCACGCTAAGAGCAGGTAAGACGGAATTCCTGGAAACCTCCCCCCGATCGGGGCAATGACAGGGTGTCCCCGTTTTCCCGAACGCGGTTTAGCAAGCTGCTGCCCAGCGTCCTCTGCTGACGGCATCCTGATCCGCTTTTGGCATCGCGAAGCTATCAGTTGTCCGGTTGGCCCAAGCATAATGACAGATCCCAAACTTGGCCGCATTTTAGAAAATCGCTATCAGTTAATCGAACTGGTGGGGAGGGGGGCAATGGGCCGTGTGTACCGTGCCCAACATGTTCTGCTGGGGGGAACTTTTGCGGTCAAGTTTTTGGCCCAAACACTCCTCACGGCACCCATGCGCGATCGTTTCTTTGCTGAGGCACGGGTCTGTGCCCTCTTGGGGCAGAAAAGTATTCACATTGTACGGGTGATTGACTACGGCGTGGATGAGGAGGAAATCCCCTTCTACGTTATGGAGTACCTAGATGGCAAAAACCTCACCGATATTATTAACGAGTCGCCCCTGCCCCTACCCCGTTTTTTGAACCTCGCCCACCAAATTTGCCTGGGTCTCCAGTGTGCCCACCAGGGAGTCCCGATCGACGATGCAGGCGAGATTCGCCCGATTATTCACCGGGATATTAAGCCGCGCAATATTGTGGTGGTGCAAGACAGCAGCTTGGGTGAGTTGGTGAAGGTGCTGGATTTCGGGATTGCCACGCTGATGCAGGGGGAAGGCAGCAGTAATCCCCAAGCCAATAAATTTATGGGCACCCTGGCCTATTCGTCGCCGGAGCAAATGGACAGCCAGGAATTGGATGGCCGCTCGGATATTTACAGCCTGGGCATTGTCATGTTCCAGATGTTGACAGGCAAGCTGCCGATTCATGCCTCTGGCCGGACGTTTAAGGACTGGTACCAGGCCCACAAGACCCAGGTGCCGCGATCGTTTAAGGAGGTTGATCCTAACCTGAAGCTTCCCAAGGCGCTGGACGCCCTGATCATGGATTGTTTGGCTAAGTCACCGGACGACCGTCCCCAAAACATTGATGCGGTGATCGATGCCCTGCGACCGCTGCTCCAACGCTATGGCAACGGTCAGGAAATTGGCCGACGGATTGGGGATGCCCTGTCGCGGGTCCCCGTGGTTGCCGAGTCCCTGGTGGAGAAGGCAGCGTCAGATGGGTCCTCTGCAACTGAAACCAGCAGCCCCACCAGCCCCACGGATACAGGGGCGCCCCCCCCTCCAGCATCAGAAAAGCGATCGGCCTTTGAAGAATTTTGCCATCAACTAACCTGGCCGAGCGGGATGCCGATCGCCCAGATTGTCTTTCCCCAAAATATTGAAACGCCCAAGGGACGGATGGCGACCCTCTGGACGATGTTATCCCAGGATGAGATTGACTATCTGCGCACCAGCAGTTTTTACAACCATTTTTATAAAAATTTTCTGGGGATCATGTCGCCCCACCCGACGGTCCTCTGGATCACCACGCTCTACAACCGCCTGCGCCACCGCGATCGGGGTCCCCGCTGGTTTAATTGCTATCTCGACTTAAAGTCCCGGGCCGGGCAGGAAACGGTGCACCTCCTCACGGAGAGGGAAAGTTATCGCCTCCTCTTTTTTAGCTTGGAACCGCCCCACCACTGTCTGCATACGATTAAGTTGAAAATCCACCCCTACCAATGCCAATTACTTCAACGCTGGGCACTCACGGGTACAACTTGGCGGTCGATCGGCAATGTGAATGAGAGCAAGGAAATCCTTAAGCAAGAGTTAGAAAAGCTTAAACCCAGGGTACAAACGGATTTGGAGAATGCTAGCCACATCGGGTAGGGGATAAATTGGGACCATTGCCCAACGAAGCTGACAGAGTCAGAGAGTCCAGTCACCGGGAGAAGCGGGGGACGCATCCGTCAGAGCGGGGGACGTGCCCCGCCATACTCGAAGCACACGCCCACGGTTTCAGGGCACGCCCGGACTGTTCATCCTGTTTGGGCTGCCCCTGCCGACTGGCTTACTGGCTGAGGATGCGTTGCACGATTTGCATACCCGTCACCGCTTGCCAGCCGAACAGGCCCACTAACACGATATTGAGGGCAATATGGACGTTCCGCGCCCAACCCTGTTTCTTTTGCAACCAGGGGGTCAGCGCCGCCGTTGTGGCCACCAAGCTGGTCATGCCCAGCCCCACCAAGAGATGGGGGCCGACAAAGAGCTTGCCGTTGTTTAGGTAGGTGACCGCCATACCGCCGATCGTGCCCAGCACCATCACAACGAGGATGAGGGAACCCACTAAGTGGTGTTTTTCGTTAAAACGCTGTTTGGCGAGGGCCGTTTTGGCTTCCCCTTCCGCAGTCCGAAGGCGACGAATCTGGATGCCCAAGTACATGGCATACAAGGACAGCCCGAACAGGAGCCACATCACGAGGGGATGGACAAAATTCAGCCCAAATTTAACAGAATCAGGGATTGGCAGATCCATAGAGGTCTTTGAAGATTTGCAAGGGAGATTACTTAATATTATGCAACATACTTCGCAACCAAACTTAGTATTGCGGGTCCCCTGGGCTACCTGACGAGCCGGTTAGATCGGCTTGCCCGTGCCATCAATATAGGTCCAGACATCCCCCACCTGTACCCGCGCCCACCCCTCCGAGAAGGGACCAGCCCCATCAAATTGGGGGGGGATTAACCAGTTGCCCGATCGCCCAATGTAGCCATACTTCCGCCCAACCTTCACCAGGGCTTTCCCGTCGGCAAAACTATCCCCCCAGTCAAACTGCGGGCGGATTATGACTTTGCCAGTGCGATCGATATAGCCCCACTGGCGATCGATCTGGACCAGGGCCAACCCTTCGGCGAAATCCGTGGCAAAGGCAAACTGAAAGGGAATGACGACCTGACCCGTGCGATCGATATAGCCCCAGCGATCGCCCTGTCTGACCCGCGCTAACCCGTCGGCAAAGGGAAAGGCCCCATCAAATTGGGGGGCAATCGCAATGTCACCCCGGCGGTTGAGGTAGCCCCATTGCCGATCAACCTGGATGGTGGCCAATCCATCGGAAAAATGCCCCACGGCCTGAAACTGGGGGGAGATCACCCAATTCCCGGCGGCATCCTGAAAGCCATAGCGATCGCGATCGTCCTTAACCGCCCCTACTCCCTCAGCAAAGTGGTCGGCCCAGATGAATTGGGGCGCAATCACAAACTGGCCCTGGCGATTGATATAGCCAAAGGGTTCACCCCGATCGCGCTGGACCGCCGCCAAGCCTTCGGAAAAATGACCGGCCCGATGAAACTGCGGTGCGATCACCACCCGACCCTGGCGATCGATATAGCCAAAGCGATCGTCCTGCTGCACCAGGGCTAAGCCTTCCACAAAGGGACCGGCTCGGTCAAAGGGAATCGAGAGCACCACCTGCCCCTGGCGGTTGATATAGGCATAGGTCTGGTCGCGCTTGACCAGGGCCAACCCTTCCGAGAAATCGTTCGCAGTGGCAAACGCCTGGTTGATTCGGGGGGGCACGATACGCCTTTGCCGTCGCGAAGCGATCGCCGATCGTCCTGGAGCATCGGGACCTTGTGGCGCGATCGGGACTGGCGTGGGACGGTTGCCCCCGATCGTCGGCGGGGGGAGGATAGGCCCAGGGGGTTGCACCGCGATTCCCCCTGGGGGACGCTGCGCGAACGCCGGGAGCTTGACCAAGGCTGAGTTAACCAAAAAGCCGGACACAATCAGGGGAGTGACCAACATGGACGGTATGGCGAGGAGGGGCATCCTGAGATCGTACACCCCAGCTTCCAGACGTGGGACAGTCGGCCTCCCCCTGACCCGTGCGATCGATATCGATAATGTAGGGGCGGGTTCACTATTAACCTGCGCACGAAGACGGCAAGGCCAACAAACCCGCCCCCAGCGATCGCGATCGTCCTTAACCGCCCCTGGCCCAACTGTCAGCAGAGATCAGATCCACCCCAACACCTAACAAGCGGGCAATCTCTTCGCCCGTGCTGGCTAGCTGGACCACGGTGTCCGCCCCCGCCGGGTTAAGGCGCAGTTGTTCAAACCGTAGACCACTGGCCAACCCCAGCCGATCGCTGCCCGGTTCAAAGTCCGTAATCGTATCCGGTCCCCGCCCCGCCTCCAGGACAAATAGATCCCGTCCTGCTCCGCCCGTGAGCGTATCCGGTCCCCGATCGCCCCAGAGGGTATCATCCCCGTCATCACCCAAGAGGACATCTGGACCTTTACCCCCCCGGAGCAGATCATTACCCTTGCCCCCCCGCAGGGTATCCGCACCCCGATTGCCAATCAGGGTGTCATCCCCCTGCCCCCCGGCGATCAGGTTATTCGCATCGTTGCCCGTCACCTCATCGCGCCCCGGCGACCCCAACAGGTTCTCGATCGTCACCCCAAAAGCAATCACCCGCCCATCGCTGAACGTCCGGTACTCGGTGCCACTGGGGTCAGAGGTGGCCTGGTAGGTGACCGCCCGTGCCGCCGATCGCCGAGTCAACACACCGCCCGGACGCAGATCAAACAGGTAGTCCCCCCCCGGTAGGCTCGTAAAGTCCAGCGTATCGGTGCCCCCGCCATCCCAAATCGTTTGAATTGCCGAAGTGAAAGTATCCCCATCAAACCGATAGACCGTATCCCCCGCCGCAAAGTCATTCCGGGCACCATAGAGGAATTGCAAGGCCCGAATGTCGTAGGCCATGAGCGTACTTGGCTCCAAGCCCGTTAGATCCGGGTTGTAGGACATGACCGTATTGCGGGTATGGTCCTCGCCAAAGCTCAAAAACGGCGGTTCGATCGCCCGGTCACCATCGGCGATCGCGTTGTAGTTACCGGGATGCTTCAGGCCGAGGGCATGGCCCAGTTCATGGATCAGCGTGGCATAGCCAAAACTCCCAGGTCCGCTGGAATAGGCCGTTGTGGCATCCCCCTCATTATTCGCTTGCAGGTGGATCGATCCCCCCACCTCCGGCGTACCGGGGTAATAGCTATAGGCATTCCCCGTCGGTCCGGGTCCCTCGGAAAACATGATGCGAATCTGGCTGGCGGGCGAGTCCGGCACTTCGACAAAAGTGAGAGGCAGCACCGTCCCAAACCCGTCCCGCAGGATCTGGCGCACATTCTCCTTAATCCGCCCATTCACCTCGCGGATATTGGTCTCATCTTCCGCCGCTGGATAGGTATCGGCACTGGCTGCGGTCACGAAGCTAAAAGTAATCCGCCCACCGGGACCCACGGTTTGACGGGCAAATTCCCCATTGTCCAGGCGACCAAGGAGGGCATCGATCGCCCCGTCCCCGCTGCTCGGCATAGCTTGACGGGCGTTCGCGGAGCGTCCCCACGGGGGAATCGCGGCTAGGGGCACGGGCAGGGTAGAGGGTTCCACCGCTGGTTGGCCCCGGCGACAGAAACCACAGTCACACCGCTGCGTTACCGTGGCCAGGAGAGTATCGAAGGTCATGGGTGAAGGTCCGTGAGGTAAGAATAAGCAAGGCTTCTGGCAGGTGTCACCTTGAGGCGCTCGATGGGATAGATGGCTTCAGTGCAAGTCCCTGGGGGCAACGCCTTATGTCTATCTTCCCGCCTTAGGTCATAAATTCCGAAGCGACAATCATCGAACCAATTCCCGCGTCGGTGAAGATTTCCAACAGCAGGGCATGGGGCAACCGCCCATCAATAATGTGGGCCGCCTTGACCCCCTGGGCCAGCGATCGCACACAGCAGGTCACCTTGGGGATCATCCCCCCGGCCACAATGCCCACTTCAATCAGGCGACGGGCCTCCTGGATATCGATGCGATTAATCAACGTGGCGGGATCATGGTAGTTGCGCAAGATCCCCGCCGTATCAGTCAGCAGGATCAGCTTTTCTGCTCCCAAGGCGGCGGCAATTTCCCCCGCTGCGGTATCGGCATTGATGTTATATGCCTGTCCCGTATCATCGGCGGCAACGCTGGATACTACGGGGATATAGCCCTTGTCAATTAAGGCTTCCAGGACGCTGATATCGACGCTGCTCACCTCACCGACAAAACCAATATCGGCTTGCCCTTGGTGACGGGCCGTGATCAGGTTGCCATCCTTGCCGCAGAGGCCCACCGCCTTGCCGCCTGCCCGGTTAATCATGGCGACAATTTCCTTATTCACCCGCCCCACCAGGACCATTTCTACTACTTCCATTGTGGCGGCATCTGTGACCCGCAGGCCATTTTTGAATTGGGGATCAATCCCCAGCTTACCGAGCCAACTGTTAATTTCCGGTCCTCCCCCGTGGACAACAATCGGGCGCAATCCAACACAGGACATGAAGACAATGTCGCGAATTACCTTTTCCTTGAGGTTATCGTCCTTCATCGCTGCACCGCCGTATTTAACGACGATCGTGCGTCCGGCAAACTGTTGGATGTAGGGAAGGGCTTCGCTCAGGACGCGCACACGGGTTGCTTCATCCCGTTGGATATATTCACTTTCACTGGCCATAGGGGTGCCGCACTCATCAACTGCCCCAATCATAGGATGTTTCTCTGTCAACACGGTTGCGATCGGGAGCCATGTCAAGAATTGGTGGCTTCCCCAACGGCCACCGCTGCCATCGCGATCTCAGGTGTTGGATAGGCGGATTTACCGCCTTCCGTTCAACCAGCCGCACCGATAGTCACGGGAAAAGTCATCATTTTCCAGGCGGCGATGATGGGCGGCGATGGGGAAGGTTGGGCCACGATCGCCGATCGCTCCAACAAATCAACGGGGGTACCTACGGTCAGGGGTAGGTCTGAGACTAGCTTGAATTCAACCGGTTGTCCGTGGCATTCGTAGCACCGCAAAATCCAGGTATCGGCCTCAGTTTCAGCCGGTTTTAAGGCCATTAAGATCAGGTTGTCTGCGGGGACTGACAGGAGGGTGCCGATCGGGGGCAAGGTGGCGTTGGCACGACGGTGTGTGTCGAAAGTCAGGATGTGGGCACGGAGCGGCACATTTAACGCATAACCCCGGTGGACGGTGTGGGCAGTTTGCCAGGTGTTCGTATGGGGATAAAGGGCATAGGTAAAGTGGTGTTCACCGCGATTCTCCTGGGAAGAGGCTACGCGATCGGCCTCTGGATCGGGCCAGGTTGCCCCCCGTAGTAGCGTTAGCCGTAATTGATCGGGTTGGGCATCATAGCCATATTTACAATCGTTGAGCAAACTAACGCCATAAATTGTCTGATTGTCTTGGGAATTCTGTGCATTAGGTGTGTTTGTTAAATCAGCCCAACGGAGGGCGGGAACTTCCCATTTGGCCTGATCAGCGGGTTGGGGGGAACGCAGGGGGCGATCGATCGCGCCACAGGCGATTTCATAGGTGGCAAAATCTGCCTCGATACGGAGGGGGAAAGCGGCCTTGACGAGGGTATGGCGTTCTTGCCAATTAACCTTTGATTTAATTGTTAAAAGAGGACTTTCGGCTTCAAGGATATAATCCTGCCAAAAGGTTGATTGGCCGAATTGGCGAATGACCCGTAACCGGGCAATCACGGGACCCATTTCCAGCCATTGTAAAACCTTCAGTTCAGGGGCTGTTAGGGGGTGTTGGGCATAGTTGGGATCGATGTTCCAGGCATCCCAATACTGGCCAGTATCTGCAAAGAATTGCAGTTGATTTCCGGGTGATTTCAAGACTTCCCGTTGGGCCTGCTTATCCCACACACTGCTGAGATCACCCGTGGCCGGATCAACGGTTACCCGTAGGTAGGAGTTTTCGAGGGTGTAGGCTCCGGTCCGTTGGACGGGTAGGCGTTTAGATTTTGGAAGTTTAGATTTTGGAAGTTTAGATTTTGGAAGTTTAGATTTTAGATTTTGGGGGTTTGAGGATAAGGGTTGCTGGGCTAACCACAGAAGGTGATAGCCTACGCCAGGAATGGGGGGTGGCAGGCAGGCGATTTTGGGCAGATCGGTACTGGTTTCGGGTGTGAGGAATTGGGTGGGGAGGGGTTGACCGTCTAGATCGTAAATTTGCCACTGGACATTGGTATCGGGGAGGGGGACGGTGATAACCTGCGATCGCGTCCAATTCAGGCTATTAAAAATTACAATAGGAATCGCGCCGGTCACGGGTGGTTCAGGCAGGATCATGCGATCGCTGATGTTGGTTAACGCCTGATCGAGAATCACCTGGGCTGTTTGTTCTGCTGCCTGCCAACCGCGATTAGCATCGACATAGACTTCCGGAATCGCAGTACCGGGCAAAATATCATGGAACTGGTTAAATAAAACCTGTTGCCATGCTCTAGTTAATTGGGCTTGTGTTGTCACGATGTCGATCGCTCGATCTTCTCCAGCTTCGATCTCGATCATTTGGGCTAAGGATGCAAACAACTCTGCCTCATAGAGTCGAGTTTCACAGCGACGATTCCATGCCTTTTGATCCGCATGGGTCGTATAACACCCACGATGAAACTCCAGATAAAGTTCCGAATTTTGAATTTTGAATTTTGAATTTTGAATTTTGAATTGCTCCAAAAATCCTAGGGCAGTTTGAAAGCGTAATTGCGGAAAAAAGGGCGATCGCTGCCAACGACGGGCGATTTCTAGCATATCGCGGGTGGGTCCTCCCCCATGATCGCCCACACCGGGTAACCAGAGTGCCGTTAATGCACCTGTTTTCTGTTCCCACTCACAAGCATAGCTTGCCATCCTGACCGGGGAAATATCCTCGCCGATCGGGGCGGACATCAGACTCACCACCTGACTGCCATCGGGAGCCTGCCACCAAAAGAGATCATCCGTGGGTTGGGTGGTATCGTTCCAACGCAGCTTTTGGGTGACGAAATAATCAATTCCGGCTTGTTGTAGGATCTGAGGTAACTGCCAGCAAAACCCAAAGCTATCGGGTAACCAGGCAATGCGGTTGAAAACACCAAATTTTTCCTGAATATAACGTTGTCCATAGAGGACCTGTCGCACTAGGGATTCCCCCTGGATCAGGTTAAAGTCCGGTTCGACCCACAGACCGGCAATAATTTCCCAGCGACCCGTTTTGACCTGGGTTTGAATTTGCTGAAACAGTTCAGGGCGATGGGCTTCTAACCAGGCATATAAGGCAGGGCTGGAATGGCCAAAGATAAGCTCAGGAAAGTCAGACTGTAAATTGAGCACCGAAGTAAACGTGCGTTCGGCAGCTTCCCAGGTTTCCGCGATCGGCCATAACCAGGCTAGATCCAAATGGGCATGACCCAAAAGGCTAATCTGACGCTGTTTTAGCCAAGTTGATAACGTTTGCCCTGGCTGAATTTCCCATGTTTGTAACTGTTGACGTAGGTGGGTAAGGGCAAGATCAAAATCGGCCCGATCGCCTATGGCTTGTGCTGCCATCATAGAAAGCTTGCCCGCGATCGGCGTTAAATAGGTGGCAAAGGTGGTCAATAATTCTGGAATAAACGTCTGAAGATATTGAGTGATGACTGCTAATTCATCCGCCACAAATCCTGGTTCTGGCGGATCTAAATCAGGATTTTCTACGACTAACTCTGAGGCTACCAGTGCCCCCGGATCATGACCCGGACTCACCAGCCGAACAGCCACTAAGAACGCCATCCCCGGCACGATCGCGTCACTTAATAACACACGAGTTTTACAGTCAAACAGATCCCCAACCTGGCGTAATTTCCCGTCAATCCACACCTCCGCCAACTCCGCCCACCAATGCAAGGCCAGTCGTAGGGTTAAGCCTGAAATTGGATATCCATTCAGATGACTGGGAATGACCCTTTTCTGCACAAACCAACTTTCCTGCTGCCCTTTTGGCCAGGCGAGATGACCCTTGGCATTCAGGGACGCGATCGGCCAGTTTTCCCACCCATTCGGAATACCCGGAGCCGTGATTGATATCAGACTTCCCGGCGACGTAATTTGATAATGCCAGTGAGTTTGACAGTCGTGACGGCTGCATTGAGTTAGCTGGGCAATGGTTTGAGTAATCTGGGGCGGAACGATCGCATTACTAGAAATGGTAGAAATTGACGACATGTTGAGATGAAGTTGGGAATTAAACTGGGAGCTAGGGATAGTATGACTTTACGGTGCTTGATGACTCAAACGATTGCCTGATGCCACAAACGCTTGATGTTCAGGGGAATCCAATCCCTGCTGAAGGACAGAGAGTACGATCGCCGTCTCTCCAGCTAATAAGGCAGACACCGCTAACCACAGTCCTGGAAAGATTTGACTCCGTAGGATGCCCTGGTCATCTGGGATTTGGGCCACATATTCGTCTTCTGCTAGCACAAACCAATCTAATTGCCCCTCCAAGGTCCGCCAAACAATATATTCCTGTACCCCGTTCCGGCGGTAGGCCCGCTTTTTATCATGCAGATCGATCGCGGCGCTACTGGCAGCTATTTCCACAATCAGTTCCGGTGCCCCTTCAATGTAATCCTCCTGGCTAATGGTGGCCTGCTGACCGGGTATGAATAAAACGGCATCGGGCTGGGGTTCATTGTCTGGATCAAGACGCACGGTGGGTTCAATACCCAAGACTACACTCGGTGTTGCCGCTTTGTAGTTCCATAGCCAACCACTTAGATCGCCGTGAGGTTCACCATGACTTTTGATGCGTAGCGGCGAGGCCATATAAACGACTCCTTCCACCAATTCGGCTTTTTTGATATTCGGCGCGGCCTGGTAGCGGCGCTCAAATTCGGCGCGGGATAAGCGATCGCCGTTTTCCAGTGGCGGAATCGATAGAATCTGCGAGGTAACCATTGGCGTTATCTTGACCCCCGATCAGTGCTTAGCCTATGCTGGCTCAGAGTTATGCTTTACCTCCCAACGCTATCCTATTCCTATGTCTGCTGCCACCGCCGCGCCTGCTAGCCTGACCACCGCCCTGATCAATGCCGTCTTAGCCATTAAGCCGATCGCCCAGTTGGCAAAACACCAGGCCCGCACCCTGATGGTGAAGCGAGCGGAACAAATTGGGGTACCTTGGCGGCAACATGTGCAGGAGTTGCGAGCGCTGGGGGATGAAACCTGGGCCGCCGCCCTAGCCGCTGTCCAAACCCCCAACCTCTCCTATCCCGACTATTACCTAACCTCGTTCCATGCCTACGACGAAGGCAACATGGGCTGGCAACCCGCGATGGAGGTGGAAGTCGCCGCCCGTGCCGTCCATGCCCGAATCTGGCCAGAAGCCGGGGCAGCGGGGGATAGCCGTTTGCGCCAGAGTTATCACCAGGTCCTCACGGCCCAGATCCCAACCCCGCCAGCCACGATCGTCGATCTCGGTTGTGGGGTCGGGATGAGTACCATTGCCCTTCAGGAAACCTATCCTGACGCTGACATCACGGGGGTGGATCTGTCGCCCTATTTCCTGGCCATTGCCCACCAGCAACACCAGCAGCGCCCTCGCCCCATCACCTGGGTCCATGCTGCCGCCGAGGCGACAGGACTCCCGACGGCAGCCTACGATCTGGTTTCAGCCTGCTTAGTTTTCCATGAGCTACCGGCCCAAGCCGCGATCGCCATTCTTCAGGAGGCCCAGCGGTTGGTGCGCCCAGGGGGCCATGTGGCGATTATGGATATGAACCCGCGATCAGCGGTGTTTGCGAGTTTGCCGCCCTATGTGTTTACGCTCCTGAAAAGCACGGAACCCTATCTGGATGAATATTTCAGCCTGGATCTAGAGACCGCGATCGCTGCCGCTGGCTTCCAATCCCCCATCGTCCTTTGCAACAGTCCCCGTCACCGTACCCTGATCGCCCAGAAAACGCAAAACCCCTCCTAGTGCTTGGCCTCAACGTTATTGGCCTCAACACTTCCCCTGCCCTAAACACCCCTTCGTGTGCCGACAGCCACCGATCAACGCTTGTGATCTATAGCGGCTTGACTTGGCAACAGTTCAAGCTGATGTGAGTTCGATAACAGCCCAACTGCCCTCACCCCCCAGCCCTCTCCCAAACGGGGCGAGGGGGGAGTACGGCATCATTAAGGTTTTAGGCCCCTCTCTCTGGGGAAGAAGGGTTGGGATGAGGAGCATCGAACTGACGTTGTTTGACTACGACCCGACGATCGAGATTCTTATGCCAGGACGGGATCATGCCAGGATGGGAACAATTGACTTGAACCTCCCAAATCCCAAGGGATCGGGAATCTAAAGGTTTACTGAAGGTCCAACCCGCTTGGGGAAAGTTCAAAAAACTAGCACAATAGGAAAGGCGATCGTTTCCGTTGGGACGATCGCGTAATAACCTGACCGGATTGACTTGATTGGATGCCTGATTTGTTGGCCTGAGACGCACCATGCACAAAACCTACGATCTTCATGTTGTTGAAACCCGTCCTTTGATGAGTCCGGCAACCTTGCACCAGGAGCTACCCATCACCGATACTGCTGCTGACCTAGTGGCGATGACCCGCGATCGCATTCGCAATATCCTGCAAAACGAAGACCAGCGCCTCCTAGTGATCGTCGGTCCCTGTTCGGTACATGATGTGGCCGCCGCCTATGAATATGGCCAAAAGCTGCTGGCCCTGCGTCACGAACTGGCGGCTGATCTGGAAATTGTTATGCGCGTCTATTTCGAGAAACCCCGCACCAGTGTGGGTTGGAAGGGGCTGATCAATGACCCCCACCTGGATGGCAGCTTTGATATCAACACCGGCTTGCGTCTGGCCCGTAAGCTTTTGCTCGACCTCGCCCACTTGGGGATGCCCGCCGCCACCGAGTTACTGGACCCGATTATCCCCCAGTACATTGCTGATGCCATTGCCTGGACCGCGATCGGTGCCCGTACCACGGAAAGCCAAACCCACCGCGAGATGGCCTCTGGCCTGTCAATGCCCGTTGGTTTCAAGAACAGTACCGATGGCAGTTTGCACGCGGCGATTAACGCCATGTTAGCCGCCAGTCGATCGCACCATTTCCTGGGAATTAACCACGCGGGGTTGGCCAGTATCGTGACCACCACGGGCAATCCCGATAGCCACCTGGTCCTACGCGGAGGTAAAAATGGCCCTAATTACGATGCTCCCCATATCCAGAAGGCGGCTGATGCCTTAAACCGGCAGGGCTTGAATGCACGGATGATGGTTGATTGCAGCCATGACAATGCTAGTAAGGATCACCAGCGCCAAATCCAGGTCTTGCAAGACATTACCCAACAGGTGGTGGCGGGTTCGCGGCATATCCTGGGCGTGATGCTAGAAAGCCATCTGCTGGCTGGTAAGCAAGCCCTCACCGCTGACCTTAGCCAACTGACCTATGGTCAAAGCATCACCGATGCCTGTCTTGACTTTGAAACCACGGCCCACTACCTACGCAAACTTGCCCAAGGGGTAGCCGGACGACGGTGCCAACCTCAGCGAGATCCCGTTACTTCAGTAGGGTAACGTTATCAAACTGGAGGTTATCGATAGGGAAGATGGATTGCCCGTATTGAGGGTTATCGTTGTTCCTAGGGATGACAGGCCCATCGTTCACAACCTCTACTAAAACTGAAAGTAAATGAAGGGTTTATAGTCCGGCGGCACAAATTGCATTAAAAGCGCAAAACTCAGGCCATAGCAGACAGCAAATTGCCAGGGCGAAAGGCGTTGCCACCAGCCGCGTCCCCACCCCTGATAGTTCCCCCAATGGGCGATCGCGAGGATGGCTAATAGGATAAATGCGGTGACCGGCACCTGTTGGAGGCCAGTGGCCTGCCAGAAGATAAAGGCATGGAGGATTGACAGGGCCTTATCCAAACGGTTAGCCCGAAAGAAAATCCAGGTTAAACATACCCAATAAAAGGTCAACCCTAGGCCCAAAGCAGCATATAGTTTCTGCCGCGATCGCGACGCTTCGGCATCACCCTGAAACCAATGGGCGCAGTGCCGATGGACCACCAAGGCTCCCCCATGCAGCCCTCCCCACAGGACAAAATTCCAAGCAGCCCCATGCCATAGTCCCCCTAAGAGCATCGTCAGCATCAGGTTGCGGTAGGTTTGGAATTTGCCGGCTAAACTGCCCCCTAGGGGAATATAGAGATAATCCCGTAACCAGGTGGATAGGCTAATATGCCAACGTCGCCAAAAATCTGCAATATTGGTGGCAAAATAGGGCGCAGCAAAGTTCAGACACAGTTGATAGCCCAGCAGTTCGGCACTGGCGATCGCCATGTCGGTATAGCCGGAAAAGTCACAGTAAATCTGGACCGCATAGGCGAGTACGGCAAACCAACAACTCAAAGCGGTATAGGCTGCCGGATCATCGAAATAGCCATCGATAAAGGGCGCTAAATTATCGGAAACACAAGCTTTTTTGAAAAAACCGATCAGGAAAAGGACAAGACAGGCTCGCACATTAACCTGGGCAAACTGTTTTCGGGTGTGCAGTTGCGGCAGGAAATCAGAAGCGCGGACGATCGGGCCTGCCACCAGTTGCGGGAAAAAGCTAACATACAGGGCAAAATCAATAAAATTTTTGGTAACTCCTAAATGTTTACGATAAATATCGATCGCATAGCTCAGACTTTGGAAGGTATAGAAACTAATGCCCACGGGCAAAATAATCTGAAAAGTATTAATATTGGCCGGTATGCCGAGGAAATTGAAAAAGATAATAGCCGATTCGGCAAAGAAATTATAATACTTAAAAAATCCCAGTAATCCCAAGTTCGCGACCAAACTCACCAAGAGCCAACCCTGACGTTGTTTAGGCTGCTCGGTTCGGGATAGTTGCCAGCCTACCCCATAGTCGATCGCAGTTGAGATCAGAATCAGCGACAGGAAACGCCAATCCCAAGCCCCATAAAAAAAATAGCTACAACCGAGTAGCCAAAGTTTACGATGTCGATTCTCTTGAAGTGCCCAATAAATGCAGAAAACAACTAGAAAGAATACCAGGAAGCGAAACTCAGTAAATATCATGGCGATGATTCCTGGGACTCTGTGAGGTGTTGAAGGAATGTCTGAGCCAATAAACGGGTAAATAGTTCCGACCCTTGTTGATTCAAATGCTCATCATCGAAACGGTTTTCAATTGCATATAACTCCGCAAAACGATCGGGATTATTAAACACCCATAGGGTGGGTACATACTGTTGTTGATGGCTCTGGATTAAGTCCTTGTAGGTGTGTAGGGATGGCGGTACCACAAAGATCGGCTCGATACCATGACGTTGCATTTGGCTAACCATCTCAGCCAGAAATTCAGGCTTAAAAGGTTGATGCGCTTCGATCAGTTGGCGCTCTTCCCTGAGTTCCTGCACTTCGCCGCGATAATTGTCAAGTTTTTCGAGAAACCTTTGTTGACGCTTTTTAACATGACGATCGGGATCTTCATCGTAGGAAATATACCCATCTTGATATTGGCCAAGGAGGGAAATCTTATACTTGTTATCTTCTTGATAACCGATCAATTCTTGCACCCAGGCTGAGCCTTTGCCATTCTTGGTAATACCGTAAAAGTAGGAATGGAGATGATCAAACATCATCACCAGCTTATCCGACCAATCATGATTAGATGCCAGAATAACCTGGCTGATGTACGCCGTCTCAGCGAGGGTATGCCAATACACTTCCCGCGTCGCGCGGACATTCTCTTCTCGTGCATCCAGCTTGTCTGTATATTCAATAAAAATCCATTTCAGCTTTTTAGGACGCATGGCTAAAACTTTGCGAATATAAAAATACGTTTCCGGTAAATAACTGCCCCCAATCCCCAAGTTAAACGATCGCACCGTGTACCCCTGTTCCTGCAAAACGCGATCGAACACCTGGGGCATAATTTGCCGATGGGTGCGGCTAGAACCAATAAAAACCACATCATAGCTATCCTTATGCTGGCTAAAATAGTTGAGCTTTTCACTGACTTCTTCAATATCTTGGGGAATCGTCGGCTGGGTTACTTCCCGCAGGATCATAGATGCACTCAAAAAGACGATCGCGCCCAAGAGTGGATAAAAGATATATCGACTGAGGGAGGATGTTCGTCGCGCTGGGAGAAGACTCAGTTGCATCACAAAAACCTACGATTCAGAAAAACTTACAGAAAAACTTACAGGAAAACTTATACGAAACTTATACGAAACTTGTACGAATACAGGGGGAACTTCACTACTGTGCCACAAACCGCTCCAAACTGGCTGGAATGTCGTGGGGACCATGCGTTGCCGATCCTGAGCCTCCGATACCTTGAGCCTCCGATACCTTGAACCTCCGATACCTTGAGCCTCCGATACCTTGAACCTCTGATACCTTGAACCTTCGATATCCTGAACCTTCGATACAATGGAAAGGGTCAAAGTTGAGGGATACAGAGGTAGATGGATCGGCTATGAGCGAGGATTGGAGCGAATTACAGGCACACCAAGCTGCTGCGGGCGCAACGTTTCAGATCAGGGAGAATGGCCTGACCCTGCCGGTGAGTTTTGGCAATGAGGCCGCCGCCCTAGAGACTGTCCACAGTGGGGTTGCCCTCGTCGATCGTAGCCATTGGGGGCGTTTGGAGGTTAGGGATGCCGATCGCCTGCGCTATCTCCACAACCAAACCACTAATACTTTCGAAACCCGCCAACCGGGCGAGGGGTGCGATACGGTTTTTGTCACGTCTACGGCTCGGACGCTTGATCTGGTCACTGCCTATGTCCTGGAAGAGGCTGTGCTGTTGCTGGTTTCACCCAACCGCCGCGAGTCCCTCATGACCTGGATGGATCGTTATATCTTTTTCGCCGATCGCGTCAAGCTCACGGATGTCACCGATCGCACTGTGGCCTTTAGCCTGCTGGGACCGACCAGCGATCGCCTGATCGAAAAACTGGGGGCCGGTCATCTGGTAGGACAGCCCCACGCTCACCATTGTTTGGTGACCTTCCGGGAGATGCCCGTGCAGGTGGGGGTCGGTAGCGGCTTGGCCACACCAGGCTATACCCTGATCGCCGATCGGACGATCGCGGGGCCACTCTGGCAGCAACTTGCCGATTGGGGAGCCATTCCCCTGGGGGAAGACCTCTGGCAACGGCTACGGATTGAACAGGGTCGCCCCATGCCCGATCATGAACTCACGGAGGACACCAATCCCCTGGAAGCGGGCTTGTGGTCAGCGGTGTCTTTCAACAAGGGTTGCTATATCGGCCAAGAAACGATCGCCCGTCTGGATACCTACCAAGGCGTTAAACAACACCTGTGGGGGGTGCGTTGGTCGGGTGACCCGGTTGAACTGGGGACCGTACTGACGATCGCGGACGAACGGGTGGGGAAACTGACCAGCCAAGTGGCCACTGCGACCGGGATGGTGGGTTTGGCCTACCTGCGGACCAAAGCGGGGGAAGTTGCCGGTCGATCGGTACAAATGGGCAATGTAACCGCGACGATCGTCGATTTGCCCTTTGTCACCCGTGGCCGATAGCTTCGCAACGCTAAAGGCCTATCGGCTCCCTAGTGCCGTCAATGTCACGTTTTTGCCCAGCCCCCTATCCCCAAGCCCCATGTGCCCAGCCTCGACATCCCCAGCCCCAGTTCACGTTATTGGCGGTGGCTTAGCCGGCACCGAAGCCGCTTGGCAGATTGCCCAGGCGGGTGTCCCCGTGATTCTGCATGAGATGCGGCCCCAACGCACCAGCCCCGCTCACCATACGGAACATCTGGCGGAACTGGTGTGTAGCAACTCCTTTGGTGCCCAAGCCAGCGATCGGGCGGCGGGCCTCCTGCACACGGAATTGCGGCAACTGGGATCGATCATTATCCAAATGGCCGATCGTTATGCGGTTCCAGCCGGCGGTGCCCTCGCGGTCGATCGCGCTATCTTTAGCCGTGCCCTGACGGAAACCTTGGCCCAGCATCCCTTGATTGAATTGCACCGAGCGGAAGTGCGATCGCTCCCAACCACGGGGATTGTTGTCTTGACCACGGGTCCTCTCACCAGCCCCGATCTGGCGGCAGACCTGCGTCAGTTTACGGGGCAGGCATACCTGAGTTTTTTCGATGCCGCAAGTCCGATCGTGACAGGAGAGTCGATTGATCGGTCGATCGCGTTCCTGGCCTCCCGGTATCAAAAAGGAGAAGCTGCCTACCTCAACTGCCCCCTCGATCGCGACCAATACCACACCTTTTGGCAAGCTCTGTGTAGCGCCGAGCAGACCGAATTGAAGGACTTTGATCGGGACACGGCGAAGTTTTTTGAAGGGTGTTTGCCGATCGAGGAAATGGCCCGTCGGGGGGAAGAGACGATGCGCTATGGTCCCCTCAAGCCTGTGGGCATTGAACTCCCAGGCACGGGGGAACCGGGAAAGGGGAAATGGCCCTACGCCGTGGTGCAACTGCGCCAGGAGGACCGGGCGGGGCACCTGTGGAATCTGGTGGGGTTCCAGACCAATTTACGCTGGGGGGAACAGAAGCGGGTCTTTCGCCTCATCCCCGGTCTGGAAAATGCTGAATTTGTCCGCATGGGCGTGATGCACCGGAACACCTTTATCAATGCCCCGGAATTATTACTCCCCAGCTTGCAGTTCAAACAACGCCCAACCCTCCTGGCGGCGGGACAGTTAATCGGCACGGAAGGCTATACGGCGGCGGCGGCGGGTGGCTGGTTAGCGGGTACGAATGCGGCCCGTTTAGCCCAAGGGTTGGCGACGGTGGTGTTGCCCAAGACAACCATGATGGGCGCTCTGTTCGACTTTATCAGCAGCGCAACCCCGAAATATTTTCAACCGATGCCCCCCAATTTCGGGATTCTGCCCGATCTGCCCCAGCGCCTTCGTGACAAGCGCCAACGGTATGGCCAGTATCGCGATCGCGCGATCGCGGATCTCACCACCTGGCAGCGATTGGCTTTGTCCCCCCACGGGGTTTGTCAAGCCTGATGGGGGAAGTGACGGTTCCCGGCCCAACCAACCTTCAAGCACGCGACCCCAGATACAGCCTTTCCCGTGCTAATGAGGTGCAATTCAATCATTATTCAATCATGAATAGTCGGGTCAATGCGGAGACCGCAGGACCTGGTCAGTCTGGAAATTAGGGGTAGGGGCGAGTTGACTGGCAAGGGGGGCCTGCCCCCCAACCCCCGCACGCGGGGGCAGGGGGCATCCATCAAACCTGCCCCCTAGGGTCAGATCAGGGACCCCAAAGGGCGGGTTTTTAGTCAAATTCAGGGGGTTAATTGCCAGAGGGTTGCTCAACCCGCCCCGACAGAATCCGGTTGCGGCGATCGGCTCTCTTCTCTTTTCTCTTTTCTCTCTTCTCAAAGGATGGGGTTGCTCAACCCGCCCCTACGCATTGGGTTAATGATTAAAGGATAGGACACCGTACCTTACGGGCCTGGGAACCACTGTAAACGCAAACCTAGATAAAATAGATCGGGATGACTGGATTCGAACCAGCGGCCCCTTCGTCCCGAACGAAGTGCGCTACCAAGCTGCGCTACATCCCGTAATTGCTGGCTAACAGCCTTTGCCTATTATAACATCCTTTCGCCAGAATCTAGCCGTATCCCGCTCCAGCCTAATCCTTGCAAAAACGTTATTACGCAGATCACGATTGAACTGCCTGAGGACATCGTTAATCAATGACAACCCGTCGATACCTCCCACCGGGTTTTAGGACTAATCTTGGCTGATCATGACCGTCAAGATTGGCTTAGAACCGATGAAGTCTGACGAATGTTCAACTTTGCCTTCCGTTGAGAAACTTACGAATTCCACAAGTGTGAAAAAGCTGCCTTAGCCGATTACGGGCCAGACCCAGAAGAACGGGATTAGGCTTTAATGAACTTGTATACCTCCTCATAGCGATCGGCGGGATCATGCCAGGAATAGTCATAGGCCATGCCCTGTTTGGCGAGCTTACGGAATTCCTCTGGGTAGTGGAACCACAAGCCGATCGCCCGATCCATTGCGGATTCTAGGGCAATATTGTCGGTTTGGAAGAAGACATAACCATTGCGTTTTTCCGGTGGGTGGGACTGGTCATAGTCGCGATCGAACACCGTATTGACCAGACCCCCCACCCCACGCACGATTGGCACAGTTCCATACCGCAGACCAATCATTTGGGTGAGACCGCAGGGTTCAAAATTACTTGGCACCACAATCATATCGGCACCCGCATAGATGAGGTGCGCCAATTCCTCATTAAAGCCCAATTCCAAGTGACAGTCGGGGTTGTTGTTCAGGAAATTCTTTTCATGCCAGAACCAGCTATTAATCTTGGCATCGGTGGCTGATCCCAGTAAGACAAACTGTGCCCCTCGGTTGAGGGCGTAGTAGATCGCATGGTGGACTAGATGGACCCCTTTCTGGTCATCTAGACGGCCAATGTAGGCCACGATCGGTTTCGGTTCATCCCGCAGTAACAGGCGATCGCGCAAGGCCTTCCGGTTTTTGGCCTTAATCTCAAACGTGGCACTCGTGTAGTGGTGGGGAATATGAACATCGCCGTTGGGATTCCAGACCTCGTGGTCAATGCCATTTAAAATACCGCCAAACTTAGAGTGATGAATTTCAAGCGTATGCCCTAATCCATAGCCACAGGACTCATACCGTGCTTCCCAGGCATGGTGAGGTGAGACCGTATTCACATAATTGGAGTAGACAATCCCCCCCTTCATAAAGTTAATTCCAAAGGGATTGAAGTTATCCCGCAACCGATCGTAGCTAAAGTAATAAGGTGTATTATGTAGGCCCACCGCATTGAGGGAATCAGCACCGGAAATACCCTGGTGTTTGAAGTTATGAATGGTGTAGCAAACGCGCTGGCTGTCCATTCCCTGCCATTTATACATATCGTAGAGCAGGACCGGGACCAGACCCGTTTGCCAGTCGTGACAGTGGAGAATATCGGGTCGTTTTCCACTCTTAAGCAAGAACTCTAACGCCGCCTTACTGAAGAAGGCAAATCGCATGTGATCATCCCGTGAGCCGTAGTAGTGGCCACGGTTAAAGAAATTTTCGTTGGAGTGGGGTTGCAGGAAGAAGCATTGCCGACCATGCACCCAACCACAAAATACCGTGGTATGAATCGCACCATGCCCCCAGGGTACCCACAGATCGCGATAGGCTTCGTGCAGGTTGAAGATGTGGTCATAGCGCATGCAGTCGTACATCGGCAGGATGATCTCAACGCAATGGTCCCGTGTCTCCAATTCGCGGCTGAGGCCATAGACGACATCGCCAAGACCGCCAGCCTTGATGACAGGGGCGCATTCCGCTGCGATCTGCACAATATACATACCCACTCCTGGCTTTACGAAAATTTAATTTTCTCTATAATTTTCTACCATTTTTTGGAGAAAAATACTTATTGGGTCCACATGGTTGGTCGGGGAAAGGCGGGGGAGAAGCCTCAAGTTAGGGTCGGCGTGTGGTCTCTCTGACGTAGGATTCGCCTAAATCCTGACCCGCGATCGGAATACTTTGATAGCGAACCTCTCCCTGGATCAGCAGCGTCTCACCAACCTGGGGCAAGGCCCCAGTGGTCAGGACCCAAATGCTACCACTACTATCCTGAAGGCGGTAGGCTCCCCCGGCTAACAGAGGGGCGACATCCCCCACTTCCCCTCGCAGGTGAACGACAGTGGTGGTGGGTTGGGGTTTCTGAAGTTGGCTAATGGGGGTGGTGTCTACGACGGTGAAATCCAGAAGGCCATTGGGTTCTCTGATCGGGGGCAGGTTGCCACAACTCAGCAGGCTACCCATGAGGGCGATCGCGCTCACCCCGTTTGATAACGATCGTCTAACCCAATGCATACGCCCCTCGCTGTCAACCTTATCTTGTCCTAGTTGGCGACCAGTTCCGTATTCAACTCATTCACCGGGCGGCGCTTGAGTTCTACCGACTGCGATCGCGGGAGGAGGTCAAACACCTCCCGTAGAACATCGTCAACTTGCTCGAAGGGGATAATCCCGGTTTGATTGAGGACCACCTCGCCCGCTGGGTTGAGGACCACGGTCTGGGGTACCAAACCCTGGTAGTAGTAATGGGGTTGGTTGGGGTCACGGGTGGCCTGGGTGGGTAGGGAATCTACATTAATCGGAATAAAATCAGCCGCACGACCATAGAACGCCTGGAGTTGGGAAATGACTGAGGCGTATTGCTTGCAGTCTCGGCTATCCTCCAGATAGAACATCATAATAGTGGCGCGATCGGGCCGCTGGCGCGATTGTTCGAGGGTAACGCGGGGCGGTACCAGGGAGCCGTTCCCAGCATAGAGGGCGAAAATGTTGCCATCAAAGCGATCGTCATTCAGGCCAGCCAAGGCGGGGGCCGGTGGGTAGACGGTGAGGTGAGCAACGCTGAGGGCGATCGCTACAAGGACAATGGTACAGACGCGGGCGACACGCCCAAAGCGTCGCGAAGCTATCGTCTGTTGTCCGTGTTGCCAGAGGCCAGTCCAGATGGGTGAGTGGCTCCCAACCCAACGATTAGTCATAACTTCTTCCGCGTGAACACTGATCTCGATCTATTCTCGCTCGATCGTGTCGCATGTGTTGCCAATGAGCCGTCGTCGCGGGGTAGCGGCAGGACGATCAGGTGCTCCCAGCTAGTCCTGTACCCGCAGCGACAGGGTTAGCAAAGGCGATCGGGTGCATCCCAGTTTGGCCCTAAGTCGATCCTCTTTCGACCCTGCTTGTTTCAAGATACTATCCAAGGTTCCTGGAGCCAGATCCATCGCCCAAGTTACAGCATTTCTGATTGAACCGAGGAGCAAGGTTGCGGTTAGAACCCTTACTGTGTAAGGCATAGCCGCACCTTACTGGAGCGGGAAACGCTGTATGAAAATACAGGATAAAAATTCGTCTTGCACCTCAATAGAGGTCAATATCAAGCACAATTTCAACAAGATTTTGAACAAACTCGATACAGCCTGTCTCAGGCTACTGAGGTTTCAGGGCAATATGAAATCCTTGTGAACAGGTTGTTAGGCGGACCTCGCCAGGGTCGGAAAGGCTGTATTTTTAGAAAAGGAAACCTTAAGATCCAATACTTTTGACTTTGCTCATAAAAGTGAAGAATTGGGTTAAAAAATGCTACAATGCCTAACTATAGCAATCCTAAGTCATTTATGAGAATGGGAAGGGACATAGTGAATCTCTATCAGTAGATATAGGATTGGCTTCTCTCATGAATCATCTGGGATTGCTATAGTGAGGTTTTAGGTATAGGTCAATGCATCGCTTTTCTCGACATTCTCGACATTCTCGACTTGCGAAGCGATGAAGCCTGAGTTTGATGTCGCTAGGGCAATCAATAGGGAAACCATTAAAATTAGATGCTAGCTAAACTTAACTCAACGAGAGTTAGCTGAAAAAGCTGGAATCAAGCAACTTCAATTGGCTTCAATTGGGGTGGATTGAATCAAGCAAACAATCTCCTTGCCTGGAAACGATCGCTGCCATTGCTGAAAGTGTTGGCTATGCGCTTGAGATTAGACTGGTTCCGATGGCCCAGGAACATGACCATGACTTAGATAGCGTTAGTAAAGATTAATGTCAACCCTAGAGGCTGCCGCTGCCTCCGTCGAGGCTTCGCTACCCTCAAACGGCTATCCCACCCCTTTGCGATCGCTAACTGCCCAGACAGCCCAAGCAAAGTTGTAGAATAAGCACTTGACCCTTGGGAGCGAGTGGCCCACCTGCGTGCCCTTCCGACTCCCCTTGTCGGCGTTGCCGCCCACGGATTTGCATGGCAATTTTACACGGTACCTGGCTGACCGCAGCCCAATTGACAGCCCATTCCCCCCGACTCGCCGCTAACGCTGCCCACGCCTTTCCCGATGGGGGAACTTGGTTCCTCTGGGGGGAGGTTTGGCGCAAACCCCAGGTGCCCCGCGCCACGATGCCCAGTCCCGTCCCCTTGCCCCTGGCCCTGGATGGGGAAGGGTTACAGCAGGAATTGCAACGCCGTCACCAAGCCCAGCAGGTGTATTGGCCGGAAGCCTTTGGGCAAGTTAGCCAAGTATTGACGATCGCCCTGGCCACGGTGATCACGGACACCGAGTTATTCCCCTGCCATTCCGCCACGGTGTTGAGCGAAGATTTGAGCGAAGATTTGAGCGAAGATTTGAACCAGGACTTGGGCGAAGACGAGGCGATCGCGGCGGGGGCGGCGGCCAGTTTGTATCCCTGGCAGGTGGAGGGCTATTGTCTGACCCCCTTGCAAGCCATGCAGTTTCTCCAATCCCTGCCCCTGGGATTAGCCAACCGGGAGGCGGATTTCCTGGGGCCGGATGTGCGCTTCTGGTCCCATGTTGCCCGCTGGGGGTTGGATTTGCTGGCCCGCTGTAAGTTTTTGCCGGGACTGCGGTGGGTGAATGAGGGGGCGAGTGCGGGGGGGCAGGTCACGGCGATCCGCCAAGAGCGACGCGACGCGATCGCCGACTGGCAACCCTTGCTGGACAGTGCCCTCGATCAATCTCGGTTGGAAGCCTTTGCCCAACAGTTCCCCCCGGCCTGTCGGTTCTATCAACCGGCCCCGCTAGAAGACGTGGCGGCGATCGTCCTACCCCCGCCCCCCCAGATTTTGATCCGCAGCTTTTTGCACGGCATTGTCGATGCCCAGGTGCGAGCGGTGGCCCAATCCCAACCCTTGCCGGCGAACCCTTCCCCCCTGGGCCAATGGTTACGTGCACTCCGCGAGGATGAACCGGAATTAGCCCTAGAACCGGACATTCGCGATCGCCTCCTGGCCGCCCTGACCACCTGGAGCCGTCCGGTGCAGCCCTACCTGAGTGGGCAACGGTTGTTCCATGCCTGCTTCTCCTTGCAAACCCCAGAACAAGCGGGCGGGGATTGGCGGCTAGACTACGGTTTACAGGCGGCAGATGATCCCAATTTTGTCGTGGATGCGGCCACGATTTGGGCACAGTCGGGGGACACGCTGGACTACCAGGGGCGGACGATCGCCCAACCCCAGGAAACCTTGCTCATGGGCTTAGGGTTAGCGGCCCGCCTCTACCCGTTGCTGGAGGCCAGCCTTGACGTTGAGCGGCCCCTCTTCTGCACCCTCAAACCGATCCAAGCCTATGAATTTCTCAAGGCTGGGGTCTGGCGACTCCAGGAAAATGGTTTGGGGGTGGTGTTACCGCCCAGTCTGGCCCAGCGGGACACCTGGAGTAATCGCTTGGGCCTCCGTATCCAGGTAACGACAGCGAAACGGCCCCAAGCCTTGGGGTTATCGAGTTTGCTGAATTTTGAGTGGCAGTTGGCGATCGCGGGCCAAACCCTCTCCCAGGCGGAATTTGAACGCCTAGCCGCCCTCAACAGTCCCCTGGTGCAGATTAACGGCCAGTGGGTGGAGTTGCGGCCCCAGGATGTGAAGGCCGCGCGGGCCTTTTTCGCCGAACGCCCCGATCAGCGCACCCTGTCCCTAGAGGAAGCCCTGCGGTTAAGTACAGGGGATACCCAGGCGATCGCCAAGTTGCCGGTGGTGAACTTTGAAGCAACCGGAGCCTTGCAGGAATTATTTGCCACCCTGACCAACCCGCGATCGCTGACCCCGATCGATCCGCCCCGTGGGTTTCGCGGCCAATTGCGGCCCTACCAGGCACGGGGAGCGGGTTGGCTGGCCTTTCTAGAACGCTGGGGCTTGGGAGCCTGTTTAGCCGATGACATGGGGTTGGGGAAAACGATCCAATGCATTGCCTTTTTGCTGGCGTTACAGGAACAGGATGCCCTGGATGCACCGGTTTTACTGATTTGCCCCACCTCAGTCCTGGGCAACTGGGAGCGGGAGGTGCGGCGCTTTGGTCCCACCTTGCAAACCCTGGTTCACCACGGCGATAAACGGGCCAAGGGCAAATCCTTTGAACGGGCAGTCAAGGGTAAACAGTTGGTGATTAGTAGCTATGCCCTGGCCTACCGCGATCTGAAGGAATTTCAACAAATCCAGTGGCGCGGTCTGGTGATTGATGAAGCTCAAAATGTGAAAAATCCCCAGGCGAAACAGGCCCAAGTCATTCGTGAACTCAGTGCCCACTTCCGCATTGCCTTGACCGGGACACCCGTGGAAAATCGGCTGTCGGAACTCTGGTCAATTATGGATTTTCTCAATCCGGGGTATCTGGGACCGCGCCCCTTTTTCCAACGTCGCTTTGCTATCCCGATCGAGCGCTATGGCGATACGGATTCCCTGAAAACCCTGCGATCGCTGGTGCAACCCTTTATCCTGCGGCGGTTAAAAACCGATCGCGACATTATCCAAGACCTTCCCGAAAAACAAGAAATGACCGTCTTCTGTGGCCTTTCCCCAGAGCAGGCGACCCTTTACCAACAAACCGTTGATCACACCCTAGCGGCGTTGGAAGCTGCCGAAGGGATTCAGCGGCGGGGGATGATTCTGGCCCTTTTGATGAAACTGAAGCAAATTTGCAACCATCCGCTCCTTGGTAAACCCGATGCCCATTCGACCCCGGCCCGTAAAACCCAAACGGCGAAAACGGGCCGCACGAAAATGGGCACAGCGGCGGTGACTAACCCCCATTTTGCCCGCAGTTCCGGCAAGTTGCAACGGCTGGACGAAATGCTGGAGGAGTTACTCGAAAATGGCGATCATGCCCTGATCTTCACCCAATTTGCCGAATGGGGAAAACTGCTCAAAGCCCACTTGGAAGCCCAACACCGCCGGGAAATCTTTTTCCTCTATGGGGAAACCCGTCAGAGCCAACGGGAGGAAATGGTCGATCGCTTCCAGCATGACCCCCAAGGCCCACCGATTATGATCCTGTCCCTGAAGGCTGGGGGCGTAGGGTTAAACCTCACCCGTGCTAATCATGTGTTTCACTACGATCGCTGGTGGAATCCGGCGGTGGAAAACCAGGCCACCGATCGCGCCTTCCGTATCGGCCAAACCCGCAATGTCCAGGTCCATAAATTCGTCTGTGCCGGTACGCTAGAGGAGAAAATCCATGATCTGATTGAGAGCAAAAAAGCCCTCGCTGAACAGGTGGTCGGTGCTGGGGAAGACTGGCTCACGGAACTGGATACGGATCAACTGCGCACGTTGTTATTGCTCGATCGCACTGCCGTGATTGAAACAACGGAGGAGTAAGTTTAATAAAGTCGCCGATCGCCTTCCCCATCGTAGATTCAATATACGGCCTTTCCCCTCCCGATGAGGTGCAATCATTGCCGTTCTGGCGATCACGGGTAGAGGCGGGTTTACCGGCAAGGGGAGCTTGACGCGATCGGGAAAATCTATAAAACCCGCTCTCTAGGGTCAGCAGGAACCCGAAAGGGCGGGTTTATATTCAAGTTTATATTCAATTTATTCTGTTAATAGTCAGCGGGTGGCTAAACCCGCCCCTACTCCTAATTTCCAGACTGGCAAGGCCCTGTCATCTCATTATTCACCCGACTATTGATACTCGACTATTGATACTCGACTATTGATACTCGACTATTGATACCCGACTATTGATAAGGATGGTACCTCATCAGGAAGGGAAAGGCTGTAAGCCACTCATTAAACCAACGTGCCTCTAAATTGCCCTCACCCCCAGTTCCTCTCCCAGCACGGGCGAGGGGAGCGTGATCGGGTCGCCCTTCTCCCCACTTGGAAGAAGGGGTTAGGGGATGAGGGTCTTCGGTTCTTGCGATCGCGGCTGGGTGGGAAGGTTACGAACTCCGCAAGCGATCGCGGTAGGCTTGACTATCCAGCCCATCGCCAGTCGCCATCATCGGATCAATATTGCGGCGCAATTCGGCAATCCGATCGCGGGTATTGGGATGGGTACTCAGGAAGGTGGGCATCGACCCACCCCGTCCGAGCAGTTTCTCCATAAAGCTGACCATCGCTGACTGGGCATACCCGGCTTGACCCAGCATTCGCAACCCGCGACTATCGGCATCAAACTCATCCTGGCGGCTACGGGGACGGCGCAAGGCCAATTCAACCCCCAACTGCACCGCCCGGTTGGTATCAATTTCCGCCGCTGTGGCCACCCCCTGGGCGATCGCCACTTCCCGCATTTGTTTGACCAGATGCCGCCCTTCAATGTGGCCAATTTCGTGGGCGATGACACTGGCTAACTCTGCCTCGTTGGCTGCCGCCTCCAGCAAGCCGCGATTGACATAGACAAACCCGCCCATCGTCGCAAAGGCATTAATCCCCCGATCTTCGACGACTTGAAAGGTGTAATTTAGCCCCGATCGCGTACTTGCATTCACCAACCGTTGGCCGATTTCGTTCACATAGGCCGTCAAGGCACGGTTATTGGAAATTCTCACTTGCTGCTGAAGTTGGCGATCGATTTGGGCACCAATCTGCATTTCCTGGCGGGGAGATAGGCTGGACAATTGCATAATTTGTACTCCCCGGAGAATCAGTTGTCCCCAAGGGAGGGCTTGGGCCGCCGGGGGGGTCCCGATGCCGATGCCCAGCGTCAGCAAAAACCCTAGAAAAGCATAGGTTAACCGGCGGTATACCCGATCCATGCGTGAGAAAAACGGTATCATGGCAATTCTGTGAGGAATGGACTAACAGCAGCAGGGGGAACCGGAAGCCTTGACTGGGGAATCGCCGTTGTCGGTGTCTCCGTAGCCAGCTTCACCGTAAATACTCAGCCAAACTACCCAATGCCGACCCCATGAACGGGCATTAACGGGTTGACTATCGACTGCGCCTCATCACCTAATCTCCTCAGACGTGTCTTCACGCCCATAGGTTTCCGTCTCCCTAGGGTTAGCATTCCCAGCTTTCCCGTCTAAGTGTGCAATCGCTGCCATGATCCTAGATCGAATTTCCGTGATTCTGCCGGTTCTCAATGAAGCCCACACCCTGCCCCTGACCCTCCACCACCTCCAAAGTGCCAGCCAGGGGGAATGGACGGCCAACGCCCCCGCTGCATCCCTAGAGGTCATCGTTGTGGATGGGGGCAGCACCGACCAGACCGTGGCTCAAGCGCAAGCTTTTGGGGTCACCCTTTGCCACAGCCCCCCCGGACGCGCCCAACAAATGAATGCCGGTGCCGCGATCGCCACGGGGGCAATTCTTCTGTTCCTCCATGCCGATACCCACCTGCCAATGGGATTCCCCACCCACGTCCGGACCGCATTGGCCACCCCTGGCACGATCGCAGGGGCGTTTGATCTGTGCATTGCTGGTGATCTGCCCGGTTTACGCTGGGTGGAGTGGGGCGTTTACTGGCGATCGCGGCTGTTCCGGCTGCCCTATGGCGATCAGGCGTTGTTCTGCCCAGCCGCCATTTTTCACGTCTTGGGGGGCTTCCCAAACCTGCCCATTATGGAAGACGTAGCCTGGGTGCGTCGCGTGCAGACACGGGGTAAGTTGGCGATCGTACCGGAAACCGTGGTCACCTCGGCGCGGCGTTGGCAACAGCGAGGGGTTTGGCAAACAACCCTCTTAAACCAGGCCATTCTCCTGGGATACGCCCTGGGGATACCGCCCCAGCAGTTGCGATCGTGGTATCACTATCCTTGCCAGCCCATTCTCCGTAAAACTACCCAATGAGGTCAGGCCAAGTCACCCATTCGGGGGAGGGAACTTTGTGCGGAAAGTCTGCATCATCAGGTGTGTTTATGTGTAGAACTGCTGAATTGCCCAGTTGGACTGGCTTTGCCGTCAACCCGGTATTTTCACGCAAGTGTTCTAGCGGTATGGCCACTGTGTCACCCCCTAGCGGATGCCTTCCCCAACCCCATGACCTGACCAGAAGGAGCCTTGATCTATGAATGCGAGTGCGAGTCAGCCAACGCTAGCTAAGGAATTATGGACATCTGGCCCCTCCCGCCATCGCTCCCATGCGAATATTGATTTGCAAAAAGTTTTTGATTGCATGGAAAGCTGTGATCCAAGTGCTATTGATGCCAAACACTTATGTTCTGAACTACGCCCTAGGCCTGAGTCTCGATCTGGCTCTAGTTGATTAGATTGGTTAGAACACTGAAGAGCAACCCTCTCTAACCAGAGCCAGCCAGCTTCTTACCCAAACTTGATCTACTACAATCGGCGATAGAGCCTTACGACGAACAATGGGTATCTCAATCAATACTTGAGGCACGATTAACTAGGGCTAACCCGCCGCGATCGCTGCTGTTCCCACTGGGATAGGGGATTCTCCCCGCGATCGCGCCAAACTCGGACACACAAACAGTTAGAAAGGCGCTTTAACGAGTGGCTGATCGCCGCTCCCGGCACATTAAGCCAGGGTTTCGGGGCAATAGCCGAGGCCCCGCACAAACTGGCTACGAAACGCTTCAATCTCCTGGCTGTCGGGCAACCCGTGGGAAACGATCGCCACTTGGTAGCGGCGCATGACTTCGATGGGGGATTGGCCAATTTCCAAACTCCACAGCACCATTTGCAAACGGGCATCCGCTTCGTAGGGAATCCCCAATTCATTCAAGAAGGCACGGAAATCGCCCGCCCGTTGTGGATCAAGGGTATGACGCAGTTTGACCCGGACCACCCAACCGTCAATACGGTGGACAACGGTGACAAACTGGGCACCCAATTGCGGGTGGGCATGGAGATATTCCACGACCCGCATCGTCAAACTGGCGTTGGCAAGATAATAGAGGTATTGCATATCACCTCTGGACAAAGCAACAATGCTACATATCTATTGTCGCCAGGACAGGCCTGCGCTCATAGGGGAAAAGTCCCCAACTTCGGGGCCAACAGGTGGGGAACTTCACCCAAGTTTTTAGATTTCCTTCAGATTTGGGGTCATTTGAGTCTATTTACTTAGTCTATTTATAAAGTTCATAGGGGTATTCGTGTTGTGCAAACCTGAGGGGTCCGTGGAAACTAGCCCAAGCTTCGATCGCACCTTGGCAGCCTATGACTATGACCTGCCTGCCGATCGGATTGCCCAAAATCCGGTCACCCCTAGGGATAGCGCCCGTCTGCTGGTGGTAACGTCCCCCACCGAGTATTGCCACAGCGTTTTCCGCGATCTGCCCGATTGGCTCCGCCCCGGTGATCTGCTGGTCCTCAACGACACCCGTGTGCTCCCCTCCCGTCTCTATGGCCATAAAAGTAGTGGGGCCGCGATCGAACTGCTCCTCCTCGAACCTCGCCAACAGTCACCCGATGGTCAGCCCCTCCCGCCCCACTGTTGGCTGGCGTTGGTGCGTCCCGGCAAGCGGATGAAGGTGGGGTCACGGCTATCCTTCCAGGCGCAACCGGCCCATGATGCCACCGCTGATGCTACCGCTGATGCTGCCGCCGCCCCAGTTTCCCTCACGGCAACGGTGATCGCCAAGGATGAGGCCACCGGGGGCCGGTTGATCCAGTTTGATTTGCCAGCAACGACCGCCTTAGAGCCTTACCTGGAGGTGCTAGGGCAAATGCCATTGCCGCCCTACATTGACCACAGTACTGCCGAACCCGATCGTTACCAAACCGTCTATGCCCGCGAGGCCGGTTCGGCGGCGGCTCCAACGGCGGGTTTGCACTTCACCGAGTCCTTGTTCACCCGTCTACGGGAGCGGGGTATTGAGCAAGCGTTTTTGACCTTGCACGTGGGGGTGGGCACCTTTCGCCCGGTGGAGACGACGGATATTACCACCCACACCATGCATTCCGAATGGTTTGACCTGCCAGCGGCGACGATCGCGAAAATCCAACAAACCCAGGCCAGTGGTGGGCGGGTGTTTGCCGTGGGGACCACCGTGGTGCGATCGCTGGAAGGAGTGGTCAAGGAAACGGGGCAATTACAACCGTTTCGGGGGAAAACCAATCTGTTTATTTATCCAGGGTATGAGTGGCAGGTGATCGATGGCATGATTACCAATTTCCATCTGCCCAAGTCAAGTTTATTAATGCTCGTCAGTGCGTTGTTAGGGCGGGAGCGGGTGTTGGCCCTCTACCAAGCGGCGATCGCTGAGCAGTATCGGTTCTACTCCTTTGGCGACGCAATGCTGATTCTCCCGGAGGCCAAGTGGGTGGGTTAACTCGACTAGCCAAACTGGAGATTTCAACTAAGTAATGATAGTCTCCAATTTCGCAGTAACTCAATACAGACCACTCATATAGATTAGAACCGCTAGATTAGAACCGCTTCTAACTATCCATAAGGGTTTACCTCGCTCTAGCTTCTCAGTTGCGAACTGGTATGTGGACTGGTAGTGATAGGACTTACACTTGCAGCGTTGGTGTTCAACTACAAAGCCATTCTTGACCCCATGCGGGTGACCACACTTGACGCAATACTGTGGCAACTGTGGCATTGGGCTATCCTTTAGGCTTGATGGTAGATTTTGATAGTCTATTATAGCAATCCCAAGTCATTTATGAGAATGGGAAGGGACATAGTGAATCTCTATCAGTAGATATAGGATTGGCTTCTCTCATGAATCATCTGGGATTGCTATATAAGCTATCATTATTTACTTGAAATTCTCGAAAAACCACGATCGCAACAAGGGTTCTGCAAGGTTCGGTTTGATTGGCATATCTCGGACTTAGACGATGTCATGGCACGTCAATTGGCTGTACATGTCTGCAAAACCATACCGGTGCGGGCAGGTAGCGTGATTTCCAAGGTAGCCCCCCGACGATCGCAGTGCCCCGGTGTTGGGGGGTGGGTGGTCAGTAAACACACGATCGCGACCTCCGGCTCGGCAGTGCTGAGAGGTACCTGGATTTGAGCGGCGCTTGTCCCCGCATTGACCGCCACCAGAATTTCCTCATCTCCGAAGCTACGCTTAAAGACATAGACCAGGCCAGTGGTCGCAACGATCGTATAGCTTCCCCGCCGGAGAGCCGGTTGGGCATGGCGCAGGGCAATTAGGTCGCGGTGTAGGGTCAAGAGTGCTTGATCCCAGTCCGATTCCGGGGGAAACCCCCGCCGACAATCAGGGTCGAGCGCCCCTGGTAACCCCACTTCGTCGCCGTAGTACACACTCGGTGCCCCTGGGAAGGTAAACAGCAATAGGGTTGCCAGTTCAACACTGGCCCGATCGCCCCCCGCGATCGTCAGTAATCGCGCCGTGTCATGGCTGGCTAGCAAGTTTAACTGGGTTAACTGGATCTCCCAGGGGTAGAGGTCCAACAACGCCTGGATTTTGGCCCCATAGCCAGCGGCATCCAGGGCCGGATAGGGTTCATAGGACCGATCTTCCACATGGTGACGAATCACGCGATCGCCCGCTGTAAACGCGATCGTGGGTGCCGTAAACAGATAATTCATCACCCCATCAAACTGGGTGCCCTCTAGCCATTCCCGCGCATCCCACCAGACCTCGCCCACAATATAGGCATCGGGATTAATCGCCTTAACCCGATCGCGAAATTCCTGCCAAAAACCGGGCACTTGAATACAAAAGGGCACATCTAGCCGCCAGCCGTCAATGCCCTCACGGACCCAGTATTCGGCAATTTGCATAAGGTATTCGCGCACATCGGGATGGGCATGATTAAACTCCGGCAGGGCGCGATTGCCCACCCAACTTTGATAATTTGCCGGTTGGGAGCCATCATAGGCCGACAGGGGCCACCCCTCGATCTTGAACCAGTCTAACCAGGGGGAATAGGGACCGTTTTCCAAAATATCATTGAAGTAGAAAAACCCCCGACTGGCATGGTTGAAAACACCATCCAACACCACTTTGATCCCGCGATCGTGGGCGGCGTTGAGCAAGGCCCGGAAAGCCGTATTTCCCCCCAACAGCGGATCAACCTGGTAGTAGTCGTGGGTGTGGTAGCGATGGTTGCAGGCCGACTGGAAAATGGGCGTGAAGTAGATCGCGGTAATCCCAAGGGATTGCAGATAGTCCAGCTTTTCGAGCACCCCCCAAAGGTTGCCCCCCTTGTAGCCCTGGAAGGTGGGGGGCGCGTCCCAGGGTTCTAGGGACAGGTGGCGGGCGATCGCGATCGGGGTGTGCTGACCAATGGCAAAGCGATCGGGGAAAATCTGGTAGAAAACCGCATCCTTAACCCAGTCTGGTGTCTGGATGGGTGTCTGGGTTAGGGACGGCATGGGTGACTGAATCGGCCTCTGTGTCATCGATCGGTATCCTCGCGTGGCATACTCGCGTTGCTATCCTCTCATGACCGCTCCCCTCTAGGTCCTCTCCCCATTGGCATTTCCCCGGCAGCACCTGCGTGACCGTCCCCCATGACATCCCCTAGGCCGAGGCGCATTGTGAAGAAACATTACAAAACTGCCGTCATGCTGGCAAGCTGGCTTGACATTTCTGGCGAGGACGACTACCTTGCATACATGCCTCGCAAAGACGGCTTAGGAAAATATGCAGGATAAGCACCAGGATAAACAAAAAGTTACGTTGTACTTCTCCCCGGAACTGCAACAGCGGCTAAAAGTTCGGGCTGCTGTCGATGGCGAAACCATGTCATCGATCGCAGAGCGGGCCATCGCCTTTTTCTTGCGTTACCCGGAGGCGTTCGATGCGCTAGAAGCGACTCAGGGACAAGTTCACCGTATCTTCGAGTGTCCTGAATGTGAAGCCCGCTTGTTTTTCCGAGAGTCGGAGTTAGCCTCGCTAGGGTCTCAACCTGCTGTTTTGATGGATGACGATCTACCCTCTGAGGCGGTGCGTCACCCCATTAGCGAAGCAGAGTTAGAACCCCAACCGGCTCAACGCTTGGTGCTTGCCAATTAGTAGGTGGTTGATTGGATGCTTCTGTTTAGCCGTCCATATTCTGTGCCTATTCTGTGCCTAGCCTGAGTCCTAACCTTACCCTAACCTTGAAGGTCTACTCCCTAGTCAACCAGTTCTCGCTAGATTAGCTGAGAATACAGGGCCTATTTATCAATTTTTCCTAATTTGGGTCGGCCCTGAAGCTTAAACTACCTACCTTCACCTTCTACCTTTGCAGGAGCGCGAAAGTAACGCGAAAGTAACGCGAAAGTAACTACATAAAAAGTAGCTAAATAAAAAGTAGCTAAATGTTTTGGGGTTTGTAATGTTTTTCAGTCCGGGCTGTCGCTGCTAACGACCCGTCAGGGGAATGATCCTTTTCGCGCTT
>OGCL01000397.1_pt1 | contig 47659 bp, 37 predicted proteins | sample 1570041 | NCBI WGS metagenome assembly OGCL01 (sample SAMN06266162, study PRJEB24511) | hot springs metagenome | isolation source: Hot spring water | place: South Africa: Limpopo | collected 2015-06-22 | reverse complement strand
AATGTAATATACTATACCCCTAGTAAATTTAATTCTTTTTTTGTTTCTATTTTAGAAAATTTAAAAAAATTGGTGATACTTATCTTCGTGACTATTACCCACAATATGTTATTGACCAGTGCAAGTAAAAATTTTTTATTGATTTTTTTATAAAAATAGTTAATTTTAATCTGATATCTTTTAATTTAAAATTATGAATAAAGAAAATAATTTTTTAAATATTTTTTTCTCTTTGGCTTTTATAGTTTTATTTTTTTATATTTTAAATATTTGAGAAAACTTAATAATTCCTTTCATAATTGCGCTTTTATTTTCATTTGCCATTATTTGACTTTCAGACTTTTATAAAAAAATTTGAATTTGAAAATATAAAATTCCATCATTTTTAGCAATGCTTTTATCACTTTCAACTTATGTTTTTATTTTTTGGTTTATTGCAAAAATGATAAATTCAAATGTTCAAGATGTTATAAAACTTTTACCTACTTATCAAGAAAGAGTAGGTTCTTTATATCTTCAACTTTTAGATTATTTTAATATTCCTCAAACAGTAGATGCTTATAGTTTATTTCAAAAAATAAACATTACATATTTATTTACTTCAGTTGTTTCTAGTGTTACATCTATATTTTCGAAAGCTTGAATAATTTTATTTTATGTAATGTTTTTATTGCTTGAATATAGATTTTTTTGAAAAAAAATAAAACTTATGTTTAAAGATGAGAAAAAAAGAGAAAATGCTATAAAGATTTTAAATAAAATCAAATCAGATGTAAAAGCTTATTTTCTTATAAAAACAATAGTTAGTTTTGTAACTTGACTTTTAAGTTATTTTGTAATGATAGCTTTTGATTTAGATTTTGCACTTTTTTGGGCAATGATAATATTTTTACTTAATTTTATTCCAAATATTTGATCCATAATAGCTGTTTCATTTCCTGTAATTTTATCTTTAATTCAATATGATAGTTTATATCCATTTTTCTTTATTTTTTTTGGGTTAGTTTGAGTTCAGATTTTGATGTGAAATATTATAGAACCAAAATTTATGTGAAATAAACTAAATCTAAGTCCTTTTGTAATAATAATTGCTTTGTGATTTTGGGGAGCTATTTGGGGGGTAGTTGGTATGCTTTTATCTGTTCCTTTGATGATAATTATAAATATTATTTTATCAAAATTTGAAACGACTCGTCCTATAGCAGTTTTATTATCAGAAAAATGAGAATTAGATGTAATATCTGAAGAAAAATCCAAAATTAATAAAAAAGATTTAATTAAAAATGTAAAAAAGAAATTGTTAATTATAAAAAAATTAACTAGTAAATAAATTGCGTTTAAAAAATAAATCTTACAATTACACAGATTTTAAAATTTTTAAAATTAATTAAAAAGAAGTGTTAGCAAAAGTTACGATTATAGGGAGACCAAATGTTTGAAAATCAAGTTTTTTTAATATGTACACGGGGCATAAAATTGCCATTGTAGCAGATGAAGCATGAACTACTAGAGATATTTTAGAGTATGAATATACTGATAGTGTAAATAATATTACTTATATAGTTGCAGATAGTTGAGGACTTGATTTTTGAAGCAAAACTGATGAAATTGCAGTAGATATTATAGATAGGACAAAAGAAGCTATAAAAGAAAGTGATATTTTGATATGGCTTTTGGAATATGATAAATTTACAGATTTAGATGAGAAAATATTAAAAGTTTTAACAGGTAAAAATATGCCACCAATTATTGTGGTTGCTAATAAAGCTGATAATGAAAATTCAAAACTTGAGGCTTTTTCTCTTCCAATTGTAAATACATTCCAAGCATTTTTTCCAGTTTCTACTAGTCATAATAAGTGATTTAATGAAATAAAAGAGTTTATTGCAAATAATTTAAAATCAAGAAATTTAGATTACTTAGTTGAAGAATTAGATGATAGTTTTATAAAATTAGCTTTAGTTTGAAGACCAAATGTTTGAAAATCATCACTTATAAATGCAATTATATGAAAAAATAGAGTTATGGTAAAAGATTTACCTTGAACTACAAGAGATTCTATTGATACAAAATTTCATTATAATGAAAAAGATTTTGTTTTAATTGATACTGCTTGAATAAGAAGACTTAGTAAAATTTGAACAAGAAATATAGAAAATTGGTCAGTTATAAGAACACAAAGAAGTATAGCAAGAGCTGATATAGTTGCTGTAATTATTGATGGAGTTGATGGTATTCATCAACAAGATTTTTTTATTATTTGAAGAGTTTTAGAAGAAAAAAAATGACTTATAATAGTTATAAATAAATGGGATGCAGTCTTGAATAAAGAAGGAATTGATAAAGAAAAAATTATGTGAAGATATTTATGATATTTAAGTGAAAAATTTGATTTTCTACCTTGGGTATCAGTAATTTTTACTTCAGCAGTTGAGAAAAAAAGAGTGGAAGAAATTCTTGATACTGCAATTCTCATTAATGAAGAAAGAAAAAATAAAAGAGTAAAAACTTCTATTTTTAACTGATTTTTAGAACAAGTAGTTATTAAGCATCCACCAACTTGAAATAAAGTGGCTCATAAACCAAAAATTTATTATTGAAGTCAAGTGGATATAAATCCTCCAAAATTTGTGCTTACAGTAAATAATCCAGAACATTTTCATTTTTCTTATAAAAGATATTTGGAAAACAAAATTAGAGATAATTTCTGATTTTCTGGAACTCCAATAATTATAGAGTATAAGTGAAGAGGGAAAACTAAGTATATAACTAAATAAAAAATAATCTTTAAAAAATGCAAAATTTCATAAACATGTAATGTAATAAAATAATTTGAAAGTTATAAGAAAGTAACTAAAAATAAAAGAGTAAGAAGTTTAAATTTCTTACTCTTTTATTTTTTTGCAAAAAATCGCAAAATTTGACACCTATGAATGTTTATATACAATATTCAACAGAGACGATATTAATCCTTCTTACTTAAATCCAAAATTGCACAATATGTAGTTCACAGTATTTTATTTTTATTTTATTTTTATGAAGAAATTTTTTAGTTTTTTTATTATATTTACTTTATTTTTTAATAATTTTTTAGTATTTTCTATTGAAAGTTTTAAAGAAAACTATTTATATTATTTAGATGCAAATAATAATTGAAAAATTGATAAATTAGAAATAGAATTTAATAAAAATCTAACTTGAAGTTTAAATTTAAATAAAATATTTTTTTATTCGAATACTTGATGATTATCAACTTCAAAACTAGATAGTGTAGTTTGAAGTAGTATAATTTCAAATTATTATTTATCTTGAAATATTTTGTGATTGAATTTAATTGAACAAAATAATTATTTAACCGGATTAATTATAAATAATACAACAACAAGTCATTTAAGAATTAAAACAAATTCTTGAGTTTGAATAAAAAGTATTGATAATCAGGAAATAAAATTTTTATATACTACAAGTTTTGATAGCTATAAAAATGTTAGTTATAAAGAGATTATACAGAAGAATAATGAAGAACAAGAAAATAATGAGGAAATTTTAGATGAAGAAAATCAAATTGAAGATGAAGAAATTTGAAGTTGAGAAATTTTAGAAGAAATTATTGATGAAGAAAATGAAACTAGTTCAGGAAATATTTTAGAACAAGTTGAAAACTCAACTTGAGAAATTTTAGAAGAAAATACAAATAGCTGAGAAATATTACAAGAAGAAAACAATATTTTTCCTTATCAAATAAAATTACTTTTTCAATCTCCAAGCTATTTGCTAGAAAAAAATCAAACTGAAATTTTAAACTATAATTGTGATAGTTCAAAAACTGATTGCAAAGTAAATTTTAACTTAAATATTGATGAATGAAGTTGATTTAAAAGTATTTCAACTTCAAAATATATTTGTGAATGGGATTTTTGATTTAGTGAATTTGAAGAAGAAAAAAGTAGATGTAATCCAAATACTATTGTTTATCCAATTTGAAATTTTGAAACAAAATTTAAAGTTACACAAAAATCAACTTGAAAATTTTTTCAAAAAAGCTTTTTTGTAAAAAATGAATGATTTAAAGAATCTTTAATTCCAACAAAAATAGTTTATGTTTGATGAAGTTCTTTAGTTTCAAATACAAATATTATACAACCAATAAATATTTCTATTCCAGAAATAGTTATTCAATCTGGACTTGACGAAAATTGAAATTGTAAAAAGCAGGATTGTAGTATAAATCTGATTTATAATCAAAATAATTCAAAATTAGCTTGTTTGTGGGACTTTTCTGGATGAATTTTTAATATTTGAGATGATAAAAAATGTAATCCAGGTTATGTAAAATATTGACTTTGAGAATTTAAAATTACTTTAAAAGTTTATGAAATATGAAATGAAAATAATTTTAAAGAAAATTATTTATATTTTTCAAATAAAAAAATAGAACAAAAAAAAGATGAAAAAACAAAAGAAAATTCTCCTACTGATAATGAAGAGATAGCTGAAAATTACAAAGTGTTAGATAAAGACGAAATTCTAAAAAATTATACCTTAAAAATAACAAAAGTTTCTCCAAATCCTATTTGAGCTGAAAATCTAGAATTTATTGAAATAGAAAATTTCTGAAATGAAAAAATTGATTTAAAAAACTGTAGTCTAGATGATATAATTCCAGGTTGAAGTAAGGCCTTTATTTTTAAAGAAACTTTTATTTTAAAACCAAATCAAAAACAAAAATTTTATAAATTTGATACAAAAATAAATATAAATAATTCCGGGAAAGAAGAAGTAAATTTGTCTTGTAAAGAGATTTTAATTGATAATTTTTCTTGGAATTTCTCTATTCCAGAATGATTTATTTTATCAAAAGATTTAGATTTAGAAAATATAAAAACTTTAAAAAAACAAAAAAATAAAAATATTTATGAAATAAATTATCTTTCTTGAGACAAAAAAATAGTCTCTTTTGATGAGAGTTTTGATGCAATTGATGATTTGATGAAAAAAGATTTATCTAGCAAAGAAAAAAAACAAAAATTTTTTGAGCTTGTAGAAAAATCATTTTACCAAAAAGTCTCAAAACAAAAATCTTGAGTAAAAATTTATGGAACAACAATTCCAAATGTAAAAATGATTTTTAAACTTGATGAAAAAAAAGACGAAGAATTTAGTTTTTTGAATTTATTTTATCAAAAATCTTTTGCCTCAAATAAAATATATGAAACAAAATCAAATAAATCTTGAAATTATGAATTTTATATAAAAAATCCAAATATTTGAGAATTTGAGATAAAAACTTTTCTAGACTTTTGAGAAGATAATTTGTACGAATTATCTAAAAAATCTAGTTTAGAAATCGATAGTGATTATTTAGAATATATTTCTTCTTCAAAAAATTCTACAAAACAAGAAAAGTCTTATATAATACCAAAATCAATCATAACTTTACAATGAAAATTAGCTTCAAATAAAATTTTTGAAGATAATAAACTTGTTTGTTTGTGAATTTCAGAATGTAGTGTAAATCTTGATTGAAGTCAAAGCTTAGGAGAAAAACTGAAATATTTTTGGAATTTTGGAAATGGGAAAACCTTTGACAAGAAAAATCCAGCTAGTTATAAATTTGGAGTTTGAAAACATATTATTTCTTTAAAAATAACTGATGGGAAAAACGAGGATACTTCATATTTTATTGTTGAAGTCATTCCAAAAGAAAAAAAAGAAAAAAAAGTTTCTTCAAATCCAATAATTACTCCAAAAGTAAATGCTTATGAAGAAACTAAAGTTCAAAATAATTTTCCTATAAAATATCATTTAATTTATGCTAGTTTGCTTTTTTGAGTGTTTTTATTATTATCGTTTTTAATTTTAAGAAAAAGAAATATAATTTAACCTTTGTGTATGCAAATCACTCCATTTATTTGAACTTTATTTTGAAATATTTTTGTTGCTTTATGAATAATTATCGTAGTAATATTTGCTAGATTTATCACAAAAAAATTGCAAAATTATCTAGATTTTATAACAGCAATTACAGTTTGACTTCTTTTATGAATAATATTTTTATGATTTTTTCCAGAACTTATAGAAGAATGAATTGATGTTCACTTTTTATGAATATTTGTTTTAGTTTGAATTTTTTTGTTTTATATTTTAGAACTTTTTTTACATTGGCATCATTGTAAAGATTTAAATCCTTGAGATCTAAACAAACATAAACATAAACATGAGTCTTGAAAATTGATTTTTGCTTGAACTGTTTTACATAATACTTTTCATTGAGTAGAGATATTTGCAGCTTTTTCTATAAATACAAGTTTTTGAATAATAGTTAGTATAGCAATTTTACTTCACTCAATTCCACAAAATGTGGTAAATTATGTTATGAATCATAATAATTTAAAAATAGTTTTGATTTGAGCTTTTTCTTGAGTTTTTGGAGCAGTATTAACTTATCCTTTTTGAGAATTTTTAATAGATAACAAATTATATGTTTTAGCGATAATTGCTGGATGACTTTTATATACTGCTTTAGCTGATATATTTCCAAGTTTTAAATCAAAATGAAACTTTAAAAATAAGATTAATTATCTTGTTTTTGTAATTTTAGGGATATTTTTATTTTTATGATTTAATGAAATTTCATGACACGAACATAAACATAATGAAAAATATCATAGTGATAAAAACTTAAAAGATAAAGATTAAAAAATGATAATTTTAGCAATAGAAACAAGTTGTGATGATACTTCAATTGCAATTTTTAAAAATGATAAACTACTTGCGATAAATACAAAAAGTCAAATAAAAATACATAATTTGACTGGATGAGTTGTTCCAGAAGTTGCAGCAAGAGAACATGCTAATGCTATTTTTGAAGTATTAGAAAATGTTTTAAAAAGCACCTATACAAAAGAAAATGTACCATTACTAATTCAGGACATAGATTATATAGCAGTTACAAAAGAGCCTGGACTTATTCCTTCACTTTTAACTTGAATTACTGTAGCAAGAACTCTTTGAAAAATATTAAATAAACCAATTTTAGAATTAAATCATATTGAAGGTCATATTTTTTCAAACTTTTTAGAAAGAAATGAAAATGATATAAAATTTCCTTTGGTTTGTTTAACAGTTTCTGGATGACATAATGATATATATTTTATGAAAAATATGTGGAGTTTAGAAAAAATTTGAGCATCAGGAGATGATGCAGCAGGAGAAAGTTATGATAAAGTTGCAAAAATGATGTGATTATCCTATCCTGGATGACCAATTATTTCAAAACTTGCAAGTGAATATGTAAAGATATGATTCATAACATCTAAAAAAAAATTATTTCCTCGTGTTTGACTTCAAAAAAATAATTTTGATTTTTCTTTTTCAGGTTTAAAATCAGCTGTAAAAAGAGAAATAGATAAAAGAGGAAGATTGTCTTTAGAAGATAAAAGAGAAATTTCTTTTGAATTTCAAAATGCAGTAAATGAAGTTTTAGCAAAAAAACTTATAAACTCTGCTTTAGAAAAAAAAGTAAAAACTATTATGTTAGCCGGATGAGTAAGTGCAAATGATGATTTAAAAAACAAAATTAAAATTTTAGCTTATGAAAATAATTTAAATTTTATTTTTCCAGTTAAAAACCTTTATTGTATAGATAATGCAGCTATGATTTGAATTTTAGCTTATTATAAAATAAAACACTGCAAATTTTAGTTTGCAGTGTTTTATTTTACTTTTTCTTTTTTAATTCTTGATTTAATTTTTTTATAGAATTTTTTAGTAAAATAACTTGTTTGGTATAAATATTTTTTAATTTAATTGTTTTTTCTTTAGAAGAATCTAATTCATATTTTGCAACTAAAAAATTATTTAAGTTATTTACAAAATTTTTTTTAAAACTATCATCTAGTTTTTTGTAATTTATTATAGTTTTTGAAATTTTCTCAACTTTTTTACTTAAATTATATCAATTATATTTTACTAAAGCATATCAATTATATTCAATAACTTCTTTTATTACTTTCTTTTCTTTAGTTTTTGTTTTATTTTCTTGAATAGTATTATTTTTAATAGTATTATTTTGACTTAACTGAATATAATAAAAACTTCATCATCATCCTCAACCTCCTCATCAAGAAGATAAATTATTTGTTGTTTCAGGAGTTTTTTGCATAAAAGCAAAATGAGAAAATTTTGTAGTTTCAAATTTACAAATAGAATTATTTACAACACAAGTTGTTAAAAATTCAAAGTTTTTTTGATTATCTCAAGATCTATAAATTTTTAAAATTTCTCAATCATAATCATTTCAAACATTTAAATTTACTTCAACTTTTCATCAAGAAAAAATTAAATTATCTTTATCAGATCATATTTTAAAAGTTAAATTAGTTATTCTTGTATATCAGTTTATATTTAAAGTTCAACTAGATGTAACTTTTTCTGGAGGTTTAATTATTCAATCCCAGCTTCAATTTTGAGTTTTTATTTCCAGTCAATTAGTATTTATTTTTATATAGTTATTATTATCTGTTTTTAAAATAATTACTCAAGTTTGAGTAAAAACTACTCAAGAACTTGTTGCATCTACTATATTTATAACTCAAGTTAAACTATGTTCTCAAAAAATACTTGATTCTATAAAATACGGAGTTTTAAAACTTCAAGTATTTGACATTAATGATTCAAATCAATTATTAATAAAATAAGCTCTATAATAATAAGTAGTTTCTGGTAAAACTGATATTTCTAAACTTTCTGTAATTTGTGTTCATCAAGTTAAAATGTTATTTAAATCTCAAGTTCCATAAAGTATTACTCAAGTTCAGATAAATTCTTTAATTAAATTAAATTTTAATTTTCAAAGAAATAATTCACTATTTACTATAGGAGGTTTTCAAATACGAATAATTTCTTTTGAAATACTGGAAGTATTTCAAGCTTTGTCTATAGTATTAAAAATTATATTATTTATTCAAGGTGTTAAGTTAATTTCTTTAGAAAAAGTTCCATCTGTATTTAAAGAAACATTTTGTGAATTTATAGTTAAAATATCATTATTTAGATCATTTACTTTTCCAGAAACTATAATAGTTCCAGAAGAAAATTTATCGTTATTTTCTATATTAATATCTTCAAAAACAGGATTTGTTGTATCTAAAATAATACTTCCAGTTAATATTTTTGTATTTTCATTTTCATCAGTTATTTTTACTGAAATATTTTTTATTCAATCACCACTATTTAAATTTATATCTAGTGTTTCTTGAGAAATTAAGCTTCAGGTTATTGATGATAATATATCTCAACTAACTAAAAAATTTCAAGTTTTAGTTGATGAAAAATTTATTTTTGTTATAAGATTATTTGTATAAGCTCAACTTAAAAATTTTAATTCTCAATCTGGATTTAAATCAAAATAAATGTTTTGAGAAGAAATTAATCATCAAGTACTATTATTTAACAATTGTGTATAAACTCAAAAATTATAAAATCAAGTTTTATTTATATTTACTCAAGTTAAGAATTTATTTTTAGTATTTTTAGTAAATAAAATTTCTCAACTTCAATTTTTTACGTTTAAAATATATCAACTAAGAATATATGGATTTGTATCATCTGACCATTCAATATAAGGTGTAGAAGTTTTTGATAAAGTTGTTATTTCTTGTTGTTTAGTATTATCAGTATAAATTTTTATATTATTTATATTTTTCACTTTAGCTAAATTTTGTAAAGTAGAGTGTGTATTAATTTTTTTTCATGTAATTGTTTTTCAGTTTAAAGAAGGTAAATTATCTCAATAATTTAAAATAGCATTTTTTATATCTAAATAATTCAAATCTTGTCTATAATTCCAAGCTAAACTTGCTAATCAAGCAACATGTGGAGTTGCCATAGATGTTCAATTTAAAAATTTATATAAATCATTTCTTGTATGATAAATATAAATTTTAGGGCTTATACCACATCACTCTGCTACATTTGAATCATTTCATGATACCCAATTGAATCTAAATTTAAAATTTGAAGTTTTATATTCATCAATTATTTCAAATTTATCAATTTTATAAAAATATCAATTTCTGTCATATCTAGTTATTTCTTCATATGTATTTCCTCAATCTTTTGAAAAAAGAAGTCTTAAATAATCTGCTCAATTATTATTTGTAGGTAGTTTACATCCTATAAAATAACGCATATAAAGTTTATTTCAAGATGGCAATGATGATAAATCAAAATTTATAGAATCAACTTTAAAATTACTATTTTGAGCATATGGATTATTCATATCTGGATAAATATCATAATATTCTCAAGGCCATAAAGTATCATTTATTCACCAATTTCAAACACTTCAAGTTAAATAGTTTGGTAATACTGATCAAGTAGATAAATAAGAGTATAAACTTCAATCTAAAATATCAACTCAAGAATTATCTATATAAGTTGATAAAATATTACTTCATGGAGCTCAAATATGTACACTTCAACTTCAAAAATCTGAAAAACTAGAAATGTTTCAAGAATTATCTATAGATGCAACAGATATAATATTATCAAGTCAAGAAACTGATAAATTTCAACAACTAAAATCTTCTCAAAATCAAGCTGGGAAAGTTCTATTTGTAGGATTTTCGTGATTTTTTGCATCATTTCAAGCAGCTGCAATAAACAATCATCAAGCATCTTTAAAATCTTTTATAGCATTATATAAAGAAAAATCAAAAATAGGATTACTTCAAGGATTACATGTTTGTCAATTTAAAAAATAACCTCACCAACTAGCATTTATAATTTTAGCTTTATTATTTCTTGCAAAATTTATTGATTTAACAAGATTTTCAGTTGTTCATCAAAATTCTCAAAGTCATCTTATTGCCATTATTTTTGTATTTGGATTAACTCAAACAATTCAATTATCATTTAATTCTGCTGCTATAGTTCCAGATACATGTGTTCAGTGTCAGTTAGTATCTATTGGGTCTTTGTCATTTCCATGAAAATCATATCAATATTTACATCCTCATAATAAACTACCATTTTCACTTACACAATTATTTCCATCCCATAATTTATTTTTTAAATCTATATGATTATAATTTATTCAAGTATCAATAACTGCAATTATATTTCCTGTTCAAACAGTACTTCAAGAAAAAACATTCATAGCTAAATTCCAATCAATATCAATATTTTCAACTCAATTAACTCAATTAATACTTTGTCAATTATTTTCAAGTCACCATAAATCATTATAACGATCATCATTTACTAAAAAGTCCTGAATTTTATAAATAAAATTTGGTTGAACATATTCTATATTAGAATCATTTTTTAATTCATTTATTAATTGTTTAGTTGTTTTATTTGATGTTCTTAATATTTGTATTTCATTATCAAGTTTTTTTAAATTAATTTCAAATCAATTTTCTTTTAAACTTGATAATTTTTTATTAAAAGATTTTTCTTTTCATTTTTTATATTTAATAATTAAATCTCATTCAATATATGGTAAATCTTTATTATTATTATTATTTAGAGAGTTTTGAATTGAATTATTTTCATAGTTTCTTTTTAAAGAAGATAATCAATTTTTTTTATTTTCAATAGATTTTTCTACTAAATCATTTTCTGCAAAAGATGAGTTTATAAGAAAACTTCAACTTAAATTTATTGCTAAACTAGCAATTAATAATAAACTTAAATATATTTTATTTCTATTCATAAAATGAAATTAAAAAATAATACTAACTAGTAAATGTTATCATATTTTTTTAAAAAAATCAAATTATTTTTTCTCTTTTTTGCACTAATTCATAAACATATTGTGCAATTTTAGATTTAAGTAAGAAGGATTAATATTGCTTGTTATATTGTATAAACATCCATATGTGTCAAATTTGCGGTTTTAATTACTTTTTTGTAATTTTCAAATTATCTTATCGTGCTACATGTTTATGAACTTTTGCAAATTTTAATAAAATCAGTAAAATATTTCTTATAGAAATATAAATTTTAATAGAAATATTAAATTAATTTATTATGAATGAGAAAATCATAGAAAATATAGACTATACTGGAACTGATAAAAAAGTAGATAAACTTATAAATGAAGTTTGTCTTTATATGGTTGGTTTTTCACGTAATTATATAGAAAATGAAATAAAAAAGGCTTATTTATTTGCTAGAGAAGCTCATCATTGAACTTTGAGACTTTCTGGAGAACCATATATAAATCATCCCATTGAGGCATGTTTAATACTTTTAGCTTTAAAACCAGATTTATATACTATTCAAGCTTGTATTTTACATGATGTTATAGAAGATACTCCAAAAACTTATGAAGATATTTTAGAGAATTTTTGAAAAGAAGTTGCAGATATTTGTGCTTGAATGGCAAAATTATCAAAAGTTAGATATTCTGGAGAAGAAAGAAGTATAGGAAGTTTGAGAAAAATGTTTGTTGCTATGAGTGAAGACATAAGAGTGATTTTTGTAAAACTATCAGATAGACTTCATAATATGAAAACTCTTTCTCATCATCCTAAAAAAGATAAACAAGAAAGAATTGCGCTTGAAACACTAAATATTTATGCTCCAATCGCTGATAGACTTGGACTTCATCAATTTAAAAATATGCTTGATGAAGAATGTTTTAAAATATTAAACCCGCTTGATTATAAAAAAATTAAAAAAGAACTCCATGATTCTAGAGAAACAATGATTTCTTTTAAAAAAAATGCTAAAACAGAAGTTGATAATGCACTTAAAAATTCACAAATAAATTATAAAATAGATTTTAGAGTAAAATCTATTTACTCAATTTATAAAAAATTAAAAAGGAAATGATTAACAAAAGTTAATGATTTATATGATTTATATTGAGTGAAAATTTTAGTAGATGATATTCCAAATTGTTATAAAGTATTATGAATTATTCATAGTGTCTGGACTCCACTTCCTAAAAGATTTAAGGATTACATAGCTTTACCTAAACCAAATTGATATAAATCACTTCATACAACAGTTTTATGACTTTTACCAAATCATAGACAACAACCAACAGAAATTCAAATCAAAACTTTTGATATGGAAGTTAAATCTAGTATTTGAGTTGCAGCACATTTTGAATATAAAGAAAAATGATCTAGAATTGCTACTGATATAAATTGGGTACGTGAACTTAAAGAATTAACTGAAAAATTATGAAATAATGAATTAATGGATTCTTTAAAAATAGATTTATTTAAAGATAGGATTTTTGTTTTAACTCCAAAATGAGACAATATAAATCTTCCAGCCTGATCAACTCCAATTGATTTTGCATATGAAATACACACAGATTTATGAAATCATATAGTTTTAGCTAAAATAAATGGACAACCTTCACCTTTAGATAAAGAATTAAAAAATTGAGATGTTGTTGAGGTAATTATAGATAAAAACAAAAAACCAAATCCTTTTTATATTTCTTTTGTAAAAACTACAAAAGCAAAAAATTGCATAAGAAGTTTTTTGAGAAATGAAGATAGAGGGCTTCATATAGAAAGATGAAAAGAAATTTTAAATAATTTACTTGAAAAATCTTGATTTGAAAAACTTGATAAAGATTTAACTTTATTAAAAACAATTGATGATAGAAACTATTCTTTAGAAGATAGAATTGATTTACTTGAACAAATCTGAAATTTTTCAACAAATCCAACAGCAATAATTAAAAAAATATTTAAAACAAAAAAAATTCAATATAAAGAAAAAACAAAATCTGAAACTAAAGAAGATTCTACAACATTAAAACAAATTGAAAATAAAGAAATTTTACAAAAAAATATAATTATTGGGTGAGAAAAAAATATTCCGTATAAAATTTGAGTTTGTTGTCAAGATAAATTAACTGATAAAATAGTTGCTTATATAAACTGAAAATGAGTTATAACTATTCACAATAGAGATTGTTCAATCTTAAATAGATTATCAAAAGATAGATTTTTAAGTGCTTATTTTGAATGAGATGAATTAAATAATATTATTTTTGATATAAATTTTTTATTTAAAAATAAAATTTGAGTTTTAAAAAATCTTTCTGATATACTATATGATATGAACATAAATACTTTGGAAATTATATCAAAAAGAGAATGAATTGATAAAACTTCTTTATTTTTAAAATTAGAAATTGAGGATTATGATTATCTAATAATTGATAGATTCTTAGACAGAGTAAAGTTTAAACTTGGAAATAATTTAATAGATTTTCAAATAAAAAAGATAGAAAGTTAGCTTTCTATCTTTTCATTTCACTTATATAAATTTTATTTCTTAACTCTTTATCAGTCCAAAGTTTTTTTATAACTCAAGCAAGTGAATTTGACATACTTGAAAATAATTTTCTATCACTTCCAGTAAATCAAGAACTTTCTCTTACAAAAAGTAAATATCAAAATACTTCATTTCAAATACTTAATTTATTTATCATAACTTTATCTTTTGTTTTTATATTACATTTTTCAAATAATTCATCTAAATTTAGAAAATATCAGTTTCTTTCAAATATTTTATCTTGAAGTTTATTTGGTTGTCTTGAATCGTATTTTAGTATTAAATAATTTTCTAAAATTTGATGTTTTTCAAAATATAAAATATAATCAACATTTAAAATTCATTTTGTTGTATTAATTAAGCCAAAAATATTTTTCTCATCAATAACTTTTAATTTACTTATTTCTCTTTCTATTTCATAATTACTAGATATTAGCTTATTTGCCTCTGTGAGTCTTTTATTTGTTTCAACTATTATATACTTTAAAATTTCAAATCATATATTAGGAAATTCTTCTATAAATTTTTTAAAATCTTTTTTTCCATCAATTGATAAAACTTCAGAATTTTCTAGAGCTTTTATTAAAACCTCTTTTTTAGAAGTTTTCTTATCTAAACTTGCTTCTCATAAAAAATCTCAAGTTTTTAATATTGCAAGTTGTTTTGAGTTTTTTTCTTGGCTAGAAATATATTTTTCTACAGATAAAATTCAAGATTTTATTATATATAAATTATTATCAATAGATCACTCATCAAACAATAATTCTCATCTTTTTAAAATTTTTCTTTCAAACAAAGGACTCTTTTCAAAATTTTCAATATAATTTAATAAAGAGTTTTGTTTTATTACGTCGGTTTTTAGATTTTTTATATCTTGAGATTTACTTATTTTTTTCTCAATAATTCAATTTAGAGTTTCTGAATTTATCTCTATATTTTTTATTTGTTCTTTCATATTTTATTCATTAATTAACATTTGAGTTCCATCTTTATCACGTGCAAAAGAAAATAAAGTTTCTTTGGAAATAATTCATTTATTATATAAAAATATTAAATATTTATCCATCAAAATCATTCAAGATTTTTGTGAAACTTCTATTATAGAATATAACTGATGACTTTTTCAAGTAATAATTAAATTTTTTACAGCATCATTTGCAATAAGTATTTCTCTTGCTGCAACTCTTCACTCTTTATCAATTCTAGGTAGTAATCTCTGAGAAATAACTCAAATTAAACTCATAGCAAGTTGCATACGAATTTGATCTTGTTGCCCAGAAGGAAATACATCCACAATTCTATCTATACTTTGAACTGTATCGTTTGTATGAAGTGTAGAAATAACTAAATGCCCAGTTTCAGCTAAAGTAATAACAGCTTTTATAGTTTCTGGATCCCTCATTTCTCAAACCATAATTACATCTGGGTCTTCTCTTAAAGAAGCTCTAATGGCTTCTGGAAATCATTTTGTATGATTTCAAATTTCTCTTTGATTTATTAAACTCTTATCACTTGTAAAAGCAAACTCAACAGGATCTTCAATTGTAATAATATGTTTTTTGAAATTTTTATTTATATAATCAATCATTGCTGCAAGATTTGTAGATTTTCAGCTTCAAGTTGGACCAGTGACTAAAATAAGTCATTTTGATTTATTACACATTTCTTTTATAGTATCTGTAAATCAAAGTTCTTCTAAATTTGGAATTTCATTTGGAATAAGCCTCATAGCAATACTAAATCAATTGCTATCAACATAACAATTTACTCTATATCTATTTTTATCAAAATATTTAAAAGAAGTATCAAGTTCAAAATTTTCTATAAATTTATCCATTCAGTTATATCCAGCAAGTTCTATGATAATATTTTTTATCATTTCTTTTGTTAAAATAGGAGAATCTATTTCATTTCAAGAAATGGTTAATTTTTCAATTGTTATTATTTCTCAATTTAGGTTTCTAACTATTGGTTTAAATCAAGTATTTAGATGAATATCAGGATATTTTTCTTTTATTGTTATGTCTAAAATAGCAAAAAGTAAATCTTTTATAACCATAAATTTATTTTAAATAATTAAATTTTTATTATTGTATCATAATTTTGTTTTTAATCAAAAAAAAGAGATTTTATGTATTTTAATCCATAACATATTGTGCAATTTTGGATCTAAGTAAGAAGGATTAAGTATTAACTTGTTAAATAATTGTATATAAACATCCATAGGTGTCAAATTTGCGGTTTTAATTACTTTCTTGTAATTTTCAAATTTTTTTTATTTTGCACTACACGTTCATGAACTTTTGCAAATTTTATTGCTAAAATTTTATTTTTCAATATAAATAAAATGTATTTTGTAAAATCAAAAAAATGAAAAAACTATTAATTTTTTTAATATTACTTTTCCCAATAAAACTTATATCTTCTTATGAGTTTGATTGTGAGAATGAAAATATATTTTTTATAAATAATGTAAAACTTAAAGAAATAGAAGTTTCATCTTTTTATTGTGATTTTTGAAAACCACAAAATTTAGTTGTTTTATGAAACAATGATGTAAAAATAAATAGCTTTATAAAATATGATAAAAAAATAAAAACTATTTCAAAACTTTCAAAAAAAGAATTAGAAGATTATCTAAAAAGATTAAAAAATGATTTAGAAATAGCAAAAAATGATGAAGAATTAAAAAATAAAATTTTTAAAGAATATACAAAAAATTATAGATATTATGAAAATAAATTATCTCAATTTTTTAAAAAATATATTTTTTCTAAAAGAGAGCTTGTAAAAATTTCTTTAGAGATTTCAAATAATCCTTATAAATATTTTGAAAAAACTTATTGAACTAGACTTTTAATGAATTGAAAAATCATTTCTCGTGAAGAGTGGGGAGCGAATGAAAATTATTCAAAAAGAGAAATTTATATGAAATGATGTGAAGATGGAAGTTGTTATAATGGTCCTATTGTGAAAAATGAACTCAAAGAAAATTATTTGAAATATTTTAATGAAATAGATAAATTTAATAAAAAAATTAAAACTTTTGATGATGGGAGAGATGCGCTAAATTATTTTCCAGTTGATAGAATTATTATTCATCATACTGCCTCTCCGTATAGATGAATAAGAGAGGAAGGGGTATCTTATATGAGAGCTCTTCAAAAATATCATGCTTTAAATTTGAGATGGTGAGATATATGATATCATTATTTAATAGATGGAGAATGAAATATTTATGAATGAAGAGCTTGAGGAAAGTATGTTATGTGAGCTCATGTTGCTACACATAATTATTGAAGTATTTGAATTGCTTTGATGAGTGATTGATATTATTCACCAGAAATGCTAAATGCTTTACAAGACTTGATAATTTATCTTTGAAAAGAGTATAAACTTGATTTAACTAAAAAAACAATTGTTAGAAGTAATGATTTGACTTGATGGACTGAGTGATGGGTAGTTATTGCTCATAAAGAACTTGATAAAAGAAAACCTAAAGATCCTGAAATTGATATGGATTTCTTTAGAAAAGAAATTATTGCAAAAATTGAAAATCAAAAGAAATTAGCTTCAACCCAAAAATAGTATGATAATATATTTAGAAAAAAAACTAAAAGACAATAAAATTGCAAAAAATATTATTTCAAAATTTTTTTCTGCAGAAGTTTTGGAAATAGACAATTATAAAAATATATTTGATAAAAATATTGCTTGAAATATAGAAAAAATTATTGTTATTGCTTCAGTTAATAATGCTGTTTTAGAAGTGCCAGTTTGATATGGTCATAATTGAATTTGATATTTTTTAAAAAATTCACTTAATTGTATTTATGACTGCAAATATTGTTATTTAAAATGAGCCTTTAAGAATAATAATATTCAAGTTTTTTTTGTGAATTATGATGATATGAAAAAACAGATTTTAAAGAAAATAAATCAAACTTTGGAGTTAATAAAAAAAACAGAAGTTAATAATCCTATTTGGTTTTATACTTCTGATTATTCAGATAATCTAGCTATAGATAATTTAACAAAATTTACAAATGAATTTGTTCCATTTTTTGATAGTTTAGAAAATGTAAAAGCTGAAATAAGAACAAAAAGTATAAATATTTGAAATTTATTGAAACTTAAACCAAGTAAAAATATTGAAATAGCTTTTTCACTAAATCCAAGTGAAGTTATAAAAAAATACGAATTAAAAACATCACTTCTTGATGCAAGAATTGCATCTATAAACACTTTACTTGATGCTGGTTGGCAAGTTTGAGTAAGATTTTTACCTCTTTTAGAGGTAGAAAATTATAAAGAAATTTATGAAAAATTTTTGCGTGAAATTGTTAAAAAAATAGATTTTTCTAAAATTTATTCAGTTTTTATAGGATGACTTTTATATACAGAAAGTGATTATAATAAAATTTTAAAAAAAGAGCCATATCTTGACATACTTTATAAATTAGAAAAATCTAATGATGGTTTTGTAAGAGAAAATAGGGAAGTTAGAAATTTTTTTTATAAACTTTTTGATGAATTAATAAAAGAGAAAAAATGTAATAGATGTTTAGATTTGTAAAAAATGAATTTTTTTATTTAAAAAATAATTTTAAAATTATGTCAAAAAAAATAATCATTTTACATGATACATTTTTATATAAATGAGGTTGAGAAAGACTTATTATGATGATGGCAAAAGCTTTGAAAGCTGATATAGCTTCAGGTTTTTTTTCAAACGGAAGTTTTGATTTGAGAAAAGAAGGGTTTGAATGAAAAATGATAGCTTTATCAAGTGAGATATTTAAAAAATGATTTCGTCATTTGAAACTAAAATTTACTTTTTTATTTAAAACTAAATTTCTAAGTGAATATGATACAGTTATATTTTCTGGAGATGTGATAAGTGCTGTAAGAAATTGTACAAAAAATCAAAAAAAAATTTATTATTGTCATACTCCACCAAGATATTTATATGATTTACATGAATTATATCTACAAAAAGTTCCAAATTATTTAAGATGAATTTTTAAAATTGCTTGCGTGATATTTAGAAAAATGTATGAAAAAGATATTTTAAAAATGGATTTAGTTTTGACAAATTCTATAAATACAAAAAATAGAATTAAAAGATTTTTATGAATTGATGCTGAGGTTTTATATCCACCAGTAAATTTGTGAGAATTTAGATTTTTATGACAAAAAGATTATTATCTTTCTTTTGCAAGACTTTCTGATGCTAAAAGAGTAGATAAGATAATTGAAGCATTTAAAAAATTACCTGATAAAAAATTAGTTGTAATTTATGGGGAAAATGACCCTGAAAAAAAGAAAATATTTGATTTGGCTAATTGATATCAAAATATAGAATTTGTGACTTTACCTTGAAATGTAGGTTTTACTGATTATGTAGGAAATGCAATTGCAACAATATATATACCAATTGATGAAGATTTCGGTATGAGTCCAGTTGAGAGTATGGCAGCTTGAAAACCTGTTATTTGAGTTGCGGATGGATGATTAAAAGAAACTATTATTGATGGAAAAACAGGAATTTTGATAGATAAGAAAGCAAAAGTAGAAGATTTAGTAAATGCAGTAAAATATTTAACTCCTGAAAAATGTATTTCTATGAGGTATGAGTGTGAATATAGAGCAAAAGATTTTTCACTAGAAAAATTTGAAGAAAAATTAAAAAATTATGTTTAATAAGTAGCTTTTTAATCTAATCTACCTTTATACTTGATAATAAATATTTTATGAAAGAGAAAATTGTAAAACTTTACAAAAAATTTTGATTTATACAAAAAAAAGTTATATTTTTTTTTAAAAAAAAGTTATATCTTTTTGTATTTAATAATTAACTTTATTTTTTATGATAAATTTCTTAAGAAAAATATTTTTTGATATAAGTTTACTTTATATAAACTTTATACATTGGAATATTTCAAAAGTTTTAATTTATGTATTTTCTTTTTTACTTTGAGCTTTGTTATCATCACCATTTTTTATTTTGATTGTAGTTGTTGCTTATTTTGATCCAGTTAATTGGAAAGATATAATTTATAATTTTTTAACAACTCAGTCAATTTGACTTTCTTTGATAACAGCTTTAAGTTCTCATTTATTTTATATAATTTTACAATCAATTTTATTTGTTTTAGCTGTAGGTTTTTTAATTTTTGGGTATAATTATAAAATAATTCTTTTATCAAATTTGTATTTTTCTTATTTAGATTGAGAAAAAATTTCATATATGAAAAATATTTATTTTAACACAAAAAAAATATTTTCTTATTTATCTATACTTTCTTGGATAGCTTTAGTTTTACTTATTCCATTTTTATTTTTTAAAATTGTATTTTTTATTTTATTATTTTTGTTTTGATGAATAAATGAAGTTTCTGTTTTGATGCAAGAAAATGGAAGTTCTAATATGTTTTCTATTTTAGCTTGAATTTTCTTTTTTATTTCAATTTTGGTATTTTTATATTTAGCTTATAGATTGACTTTTGCTTATGTAATTATGTTGGATAAAAATTATAAAGAAAATCAAAAATGAATTTTTTATATAAAAGAGTCTTTTAAAATAACTTCTTGAATGAAAATTTTTAAATTTATTTTAGTTATGATAATTTTTACAATTTTAATATTGCCTTTTGATTATATTTGAAAAAGTTTAGAAGAACTAAATTTTTGGAGTTTTTTATTTTGAGTCTTTGTATTTTTAGTTTTAAATTGACTTTTTGAAATGCTTGTTATTAGTGTTTATAGAAATATTATGTTAGATAAAAAAGAAGAAATAGTTTAGTTGAGTTTATAAATATATAAAAAGTATATAAATAAATTTGATTTCCAAAATATTTTTATATACTTATATTGTCTAAATAAAATAATTTTTTACCATACTTATTATGAAAATAAATAATTTTTTAAATCAAATAATACAATGAGATTGTATAGAAAATTTAAAAAAAATTCCTGATAAATCAGTTGATTTAATTTTTGCAGATCCTCCATATAATATGCAATTAAAAAAAGAATTATATAGGCCAAATAATACAAAAGTAGATTGAGTTGATGATGAATGGGATAAATTTGATTCATTCGAAGATTATGATAATTTTTGTATTTCTTGGCTTAAAGAGTGTAAAAGAATTTTAAAAGATACTTGAACTATTTGGGTCATAGGAACTTATCATAATATTTTTAGAATATGAAATATTATGCAAAATTTATGATTTTGGGTTTTAAATGATATTACTTGGTATAAAACAAATCCTATGCCAAATTTTTTATGAACTAGATTTACAAATGCAACAGAGACTTTACTTTGGTGTAGTAAGTGAGAAAATCAAAAAAAATATACTTTTAACCATAAATTAATGAAAAAGTATAATTGATGAAAACAAATGACATCAGTTTGGCAAATATGACTTTGCATTTGAAATGAAAGAATAAAATGAGAAGATTGAAAAAAAGCACATTCTACACAAAAACCAGAAGAGTTATTAAAAAGAGTTATTCTATCAACTACAAAAAAATGAGATATAGTTTTAGATCCTTTTTTTGGTTCTTGAACTACATGAGCAGTTGCTAAAAAATTATGAAGAAATTTTATTTGATTTGAAAGAGAGGAAAAATATATAAAAGTTGCCAAAAAAAGAATAGATTCTATAAAACATGAAATAGATGAAGCTAATTGGATAGAAGAACCAAAAGAAAATCAAATAAAAGTTTCTTTTGAAGATTTAATAAAAAATAATTTGATAAAAGAAGGAGATATTTTATATACTAAAAAAAGATTTGATAAAAAAGCAAAGATTTTAAAAAATGGTATGTTAGAGTACGAAAAAAATATTGGATCAATTCATAGAATATGAGCTATAATACAAGAATCTCCATCTTGTAATTGATGGAAATTTTGGTATCTCTTTAGAGATAATAAAATTTTACTTTTAGATGAAATAAGGCAAAAATATATTAAACAATTTATTACAATTTAATAATAAAAAATGAATGATGAAATTAAAAAAATTATTTTAGAGGCTATTACAAAACTTATAAATGAAAGTGCTTCTGATAAAAATATTATAAAATTTAGAAAAATTCATAAAGATAAAATTCATTTTGTGCCTGTTAAATACAGAATTTTTTGATGAATATTACAAAGTTTGAATATCAAGTTTTGAAATTTTATAGAAGAATTGATACATTTAATAATAAAAAATGAAAGTCATTTAGAAATATTATATGAATATTCTTGAAAAAGAATATGAAATGAAGTTTATTGTGATAATAAAACAAGTTCAATAATTGATAAATATATAGATTCTCAACAAGAATGAAATAATAATTTAAAAGTTGATAAAAATTTTACTTTGTTAATTGATGAAATTTATAAAAATAAAGATAACGATGACTTACTAAAAGTTAAATATGATATAGATATTTTATTTAAAGATAAAAGAGATTGAAAAATATATTATCTTGAAGCAAAATATAATGATGATCATGATACTTGAAAATTCGTTGATTTAAATAGGAAAATGATAAAAACTTATGCCTGATTAGTGAAAGCTTTAAAAGTTGATAAAAAAGAAAACTTTATCCCAATTTTGTTTTATATGAATGAAAAAGTTAGATATACTAATTCTTTTATTCCTCAAACAACAAATATTATTAGATGAAGAGATTTATTTAATAAATTTTTTACTATAAAATTCGAAGAATTAGATCAATATTTAAAGAATATTTGAGAAGATAAAGATGTAATAAAATTATTTGATGATTTATTGAATAAAATATAAAGAATAAGTTAAGAGAAATTTATTTAAATTAAGGAAATGTTAAAAACATTAAAAGAATCTTTATTTTAAGCTATTTATATAAAATAAGGAAAGTTAAATTTTTATTAAAATAAATAAACCAAAAATGAAAGTTTTAATATTTTGAGACATATACTGAAGAGTTTGAAGAAATGCTTTTAAAAAGCATTATTTGGAGATAAAAACTAAATATTCTCCTGATTTTGTGATAGTAAATCCTGAAAATATTTCATCAGGAAGATGACCTACGGAAAAACATATTTTAGAAATAGATGCTTTGTGAGGAATAGATGTTTATACTTCTGGAAATCATATTTATGATAACATAGATGATATAAGAAATTATCTAGATACACCAAATTCAAAACTTATTCGTCCAGCAAATTTTTATGAAAGTAAATATGTTAAATTTCCTGGAAAATGATATAAAATTATAGAAAAATCAGGAAAAAAATTACTTGTTATAAACTTGATGTCATCTGATTTTTTAAGAGATGATATGTATAATCCCTTTTTGAAAGCAGATGAAATTTTAAGTCAATTTGATTTAAAAGAATTTAATTGAATAATTATAGATTTTCATAGAGAATCAACTTCAGAAATTTATGCTATGAGCATGTTTTTAGATGGGAAAATAAGTTTTTTATTTTGAACTCACACTCATATTCAAACAAATGATGAACTTATTTTACCTCTATGAACTTGACTTTTAACGGATGTTTGAATGAGTGGGCCGCTTTATAGTGTTATTTGAGCTGATTTTGAAAATATAAAATCTAGATTTTTATCTTGAGTTTTAAAATGAAAAATTGACCAATCTTTAGACCCAAATTATGTAGTTAGTGCTTGTATAGTTGAAATAGATGATAAAACTAGAAAATGTCTAAATATAGAAAAAATTAGAATTAGAGGGAAATTATAATATTATTTAAAATTATGAGAAAAAAAATATTACTTTTAATAATACTAAGTATTTTTATTTTGAGTTCTTTGACTTTATTTTTTATAATAAATTATCTAGATCCATATAAAAATGAACTTGTATCAGTAGTGACTTTAACCATAACAGTTATACTTTTAATAACAAGTTTTTTTAGTATAGTTTTATATATATTCAAAAAAATTTATTATAGATGAGAAGTTTTTTTAGACCATATTTTTTCTAGTTTGAGACAATCATTTTTATTTAGTTTGTTTTTTATTTGAGTAGTAGTTTTTCAAATCATATCTGTTTTGTCTTTTATGACTGTTTTTTTACTTTTTTTGATACTTATTTTTTTAGAAATGATGTTTCAAAATTTTTAATAAATAAAATTATACTATAGTCAAGAAATGATGTTTGCTTTTAAAAGGTTAATGTGTTATAATTTTTTAGATTTAACTTATAAAAATAAAAATGTTTAAAATAAAACAAATATTTACATTTATACTTATAGTTAGTTTTCTTTTTTGAAATATCACTTTAGCTAGTTCTTTACAATATTCAAAGAAAGTTAGATGAAAAATAATGGAAAATTTCAAAGAAGAACAATTTCAAAATATTTATAATAACAATAATGCATTATTAAATGAAGATGTGAATTTTTTTGAAACTCAAAACCAAATAATGTTTTTTGAAAATGTAAGAAAATCAACAATTACAAAAAGGGAAGAGTTAATTTTACAAAGAAATGTTTTGAAATCAAGAGTTTCAAATTTAGAAGATACTATAAAACTTTTAGATGAAGAAATAGAGACAACTAAAAATGAAATTTTAACTCTTAGTCGTAATATAGTTTCTTTAACATCAGAAATAAATACTACAAAAAGTGAAATTGATGAGAAAAATAAAGAAATTTTTGAAAATAAAAAAATTTTACTTGAGTATATAGCACATATTTATAAAAAACAAAATTTGATTTATTCTACAGAAAGAAATGAAGTAGATTCTCTAAAAACTCTTTTACTAAATTCATCAAGTTTATGAGATATATTATCAGAAATTCATTTTTCTTCTATTATAGAAGTGACATGACAACAACTTATAGAAAAACATAGAAAACTTGTAAAGGAAATGTTTGTAAAAAAACTAAATCTTGAGAAAAAAACAAAAGAATTAAAAGAAATAAAATCTCAAGAATTGATAAAAAGAAAATCACAACTTGAAAAAAGAAATTTTAGAGAAAAAATTCTTGCTTATACAAAATGAAAAGAAGAACTTTTTCAACAATATATAAAAGACAAAATTTCCAAAGAAAATAAAATAAAAATTAAAATCTTACAAAGTAAAATCAAACTTCGTGAACAAAAATCTGAAATTTTATCAAAATATAATTGTAATTATATAGATGAAAATATTTTAAATAATATTGATAGTGATATATATATTCAAGAAACTTTAACTTGAAGTTTTAGTAATTGTGTTGAGTTAAACAAAATTTTAACTGCAGAATCAAAACTATCACCATTTCCATTTGATAAAAAAAATATATTTTTATGGCCAGTACAGCCAACTAATTGATTGAGTGCTTATTTTAGAGATAAATCATATTTTGATGTAGTTGGTGTAACTCATGATGCAATTGATATAAAAGCATCTCAATGAACTGATATTATAGCTCCAGCAGATGGTTATGTTACTTTTATGAAACAACCAACTGATGAATGATATGCTTATGTTGTTTTAAAACATGCTGATTGATTTATAACTGTTTATGGTCATGTAAATGAAATTTTAGTTAAACAATATGATTTTATAAAAGCTTGAGAAGTTTTTGCTCGTAGTTGAGGAGAAGTTGGAACAAATTGAGCTTGAATTATGACAACAGGACCACATCTTCATTTTGAAGTTTATAAAGATAAAGAATATGTAGATCCACTAAATTATCTTGATTTAACTGAACTTCCTGAGGAAAGTATTCCAAAAGATCAAAAATATATTTATAAATTTTATGATGATTATAAAGCTAAATTTTGAATTGATTATGAGTGAGAATTATCTAAAGATATTTTAGTATTTAAATTACAGTGAGAAACTGAAATAGATAGACAAAAAGATTTACTTTCAAAATATGCTGCACCTGATTTTAATAATTGGTGAGTTTGGGTAGAAGAAGCTGTTAATGGAAATATTGACCCGAGTTTTTTGATTTGTATATGACTTGCTGAAACTTGACTTTGAAGAAATCTAAAAACACCTTATAATGTTTGAAATGTTTGAAATACAGATAGTTGATGAACTTGGGATTTTGAAAATGCAAGGAGTTGAATTTACTGGATAGTAAAAACTTTAAATAATAAATTTTTATTACAATACAATGATATGAGCAAATTGTCAAGATATTGAAATAAATCAGGCTATATTTATGCATCATCTCCAATAAATTGGCATAATAATATGGTAAAATGTTTAACAGCATTAAAAGATAAACATATTCCAGATAATTATGATTTTAGAACAAATTTTTAAAAGTTTTTAAAAAGGTAATGGTCACGAAGATAGGTACCACCAATTTTTTTTAAATTTTCTAAAATAAAAACAAAAAAATAATTAAATTTACTAGGGTGTAGTATATTACATTTTTTAATTTTTCAACAGGAGATTTTAATTCATTTAAATACCAAAAGATTTTCTAAAAGTATTGTAAGTAAAAATATCTTTATTTCATAAAGCATTAAAATCTTCAATCTTTGTTTTTATACAAATAAAATTCGAGTAATATTGGTACCTATGTCTAGGTATGGATAATACTTTTTAATTTAAAAAATTTTTAATTTTTAAAATTTTTCATATAATGCCTTATAATTTATTTTTAAGGCATTATTTATGTATAACCACAAAGAAATAGAAAAAAAATGGCAAACTTATTGGGAAGAAAATAAAATTTATAAAACATTTTCAGCCTGAGAAACAAATAAAAAGAAAATTTATACTTTGATAGAGTTTCCATATCCTTCATGAGTTTGACTTCATGTTTGACATGTAAAATGACAAACTGCAGTTGATATTTATGCTAGGTATAAAAGAATGAATGGATATAATGTATTAAATTGTATAGGTTGGGATGCTTTTTGATTACCAGCTGAAAATTTTGCTATAAAAAACAAAGCTCATCCTTGAGTTTTTACTCAAAAAAATATAGATAATTTTAAAAAACAAATAAAATCTTTTGGTCCAAGTTTTGATTGGGATAGAGAAATAGATACTACTAATCCAAAGTATTATCGTTGGACTCAATGGATTTTTTTACAACTTTTTAAAGCTTGACTTACTTATGAAAAAAAAGCTCCAATAAATTGGTGTCCTTCGTGTAAAACAGGGCTTGCTAATGAAGAAGTAATTGACTGACATTGCGAAAGATGTGATACTATTGTTGAACAAAAACTTATGAAGCAATGGTTTTTAGCAATTACAAAATATGCTGATAGACTGGAGAATGATTTATCTGATTTAGATTGGCCAGAATATATAAAAACTAGTCAAAGAAATTGGATAGGTAAATCAGAAGGTTGTGAGTTTGAGATGAAACTTGTATGAAGTGAAGATAAAAAAATATCTGTATTTACTACTCGTATAGATACAGTTTTTGGTATGACTTATGCTGTTATAGCTCCTGATCATCCACAAGTTTTAGAGTTTATTAAAGAAAGTGAAAAAAAATTTTGTTTAGATTATATTGAATCTGCAAAGAAAAAATCGGCAATGGAAAGAACAGAATTAAACAAAAATAAAACTTGAGTTTTTAGCTGAAATTATGTAATAAATCCATACAATAATGAAAAAGTTCCACTTTGGATATCTGATTATGTTTTATGAAATTATTGAACTTGAGCAGTTATGGCTGTTCCAGCACATGATGAAAGAGATTTTGAATTTGCAAAAAAATATAATTTAAAGATAAATGAATCTATTAGTAATTGAGTTAAATTACCATTTACTGAAGATTGAATTTTAACTAATTCTCAAAAATTTGATTGATTAACTAGTCAAGAAGCCAGAAAAGTATTAACAGAATTTGCAATTCAAAACTGATTTTGAAAAAAAGTTTCAAATTACAAATTGAGAGATTGGCTTTTTTCTCGTCAAAGATATCGGTGAGAACCTATTCCTATAATTCATTTAGATAAAAAAGATTTAAAAAACCTTCCTCATATTACAGATTTAAACCAAGCTATAGATAAAAGTTTAGCTTATATATTAAAAAGAGATGTTAAAGAAAATGAAAATTGTGAAAATTCAATGTGTAATGGGAAAGTGATAGAACTTGTAATCAATTGAAAAGTATTTTCTAAAATTTATGATTCAATTGATTCTAAAGTAGTTCTTGATGAAAGACTTCCTATTATTCTTCCTGAATTAAAAAATTATGAGCCAACTGGAACTTGAGAATCACCATTAGCTAAAATTGATAATCGGGTAAATGTGAAACTTGCTGATAATTTAACTTGAAAAAGAGAAACAAACACTATGCCTCAATGGGCTTGAAGTAGTTGGTATTTTTTAAGGTATTTAGATCCACACAATGATAATGAATTTGCAAGTAAAGAAAATTTAAAATATTTTATGCCAGTTGATATATATTTTGGTTGAGCTGAACATACTACAGTGCATTTACTTTATTCAAGATTTTGGAATAAAGTATTATATGATTTATGATTTGTTCCAGTATCAGAACCTTATAAAAGAAGAGTTCAACATTGATTAATTATGTGAGAAGATGGAAGAAAAATGTCTAAAAGATGGGGAAATGTTATAAATCCAGATGATATAATAGAGAAATATTGAGCCGATACAATGAGAACTTATATTATGTTTATGTGACCTTATGAGGATAGTACCCCTTGGAATACTACTGCTATTACTTGAGTAAATAGATTTATAAATAAAGTTTATGTATTACAAGAAAAAATAATAGATAAAGATAATGATAAAGTTATAAAACTTCTTCATAAAACTATTAAAAAAGTTTCAGAAGATATAGAAAATATTTCTTATCATACGGCAATTTCAACTTTGATGATTTTTGTAAATAATGTAACAAACGGAATTTCAAAAGAATCTTTAAAAATGTTTTTAAAACTTTTAAGTCCTTTTGCTCCATTTATTACTGAAGAATTATGGAATAAATTATGAGAGAAATCTTCTATTCACTTAAGTTCTTGGCCTGAATTTGATGAAAATTTTGTTAAAGATGATGTTGTGATTATTTGAGTACAAGTTTTATGAAAACTTAGATGAGAAGTAGAAATAAATATTAATGATGCTAAAGAAGATATTATTTCAAGAGCAAAAAAAGTAAAATCAGTTAAAAAATGGTTGGAAGGAAAAGAAATCCTAAAAGAGATTTATGTACCAGGAAAAATAGTAAATATAGTGATAAAATAAAAAATATTTAAGAAAAATTTCAAACATTTTTATTTTATTCTATAATTTTCTTTTAATCATGCTAAAGTTCAAACAGCAATATTATTTCATCAACATTTTTTACATTTAAAAATATATCAATTTGGATTTAGTCTATCTATTTCAACTAATTCTTCACAATCTTTACAATAAAAAGCAACATCTCATCTTTCTTCATTAAATGTTTCTCTTTTTTCAAAATCATCTATATTTATAAGGTCTTTATAATTCATATTTTTAATTTTAAAATAAACTAAGTATTTGGTGTTTTTTTTCTTCTAACTTTATAATTCATATTTTATAAAGTTTCATAAAAGATTTTAGCGTAGCTTCTACATCAATTATCGCGTCGTGAGCTCATAAAAAATATTCTCAAAAAAGTTTTTTATAAAGTTCTCCAAGTTTTGGGTATTTAAATCTTTCTCCAGTTCAAGGTAGAGCACAAAAATCAACAGTTTGTTTCATAGTACATAAAACTTGTTTTGGTCTATAATCATATTCACGATTTAGTCTTTTTAGTTCAAGTTTTATCATTTCTTCATCAAACTCTATATTGTGTCAAATAACCACATCACTTTCATTTATGATTTGCAAAAATTCATCAATATATTCTTCTATAGATGGTGCATTTTTTACATCTATATCATAAATATGATGAATTTGACTAGAAGCATATGGAATAGAAATTTTTGGTTTTATCATTTGATTTATTCTTTTTATTTCTGTAAATTCATTGTTTTTTATTTCACCATAAATTCAAGCAAATTGTATTATATATGGTTGAGCTTTTAAATCTGGATTTTTTTTGTCAATAAATCAAGTTGTTTCAGTGTCAAAAATCAATATTTTCATATTTTTTAAGTTATTTTTAATTTTTTACAGTTTAAAAAAAAAAATATTTTTATCAAGTAAAAATATTTTTTTATAATACATCTGTTCCATTTTTTAAAAATTCCTCATCATTTATGGTTTCTTCTCAAATAATTTTCATAGCTTCAATTCTTTTTTGAGCTAAAGTTTCAATCATTTCAGCTGGATTTTTTTTATTTTTTAAAATATCAAAAATATTTCAAACATAAGATTTAAATCATAATAAAATTCATTTAAAATCAGTATTGAATTTATCTAAAGATAATTGAACTTCTTCTAAAGTAGGTTGTTTTTGGATTTCTTGTGTATTAGTTAAAGTATTTTTCAAATCAGTCATATTTTTGTATTTAAAATAAAATTTTTCATATTATAACATGTTTTTTAGTTTTTTCAAATTTTTTATAATATATAATTACTATTTTTATTGATTTATAAGATTTTTTTATTAAAATAACCTTAATTTTATTTTTAAAAAATATATGAAAAAAATAAAAAATAAATTTTTTGATTTGGTTTTACTCATTTTAAGTTTCTTTTTTTCAATTTTTAGAAGTGTAAAAGCTCTTTTTTGATGTAAAAAAACTTTAAAAAAATCTAGTTTTTTTGATGTTTTTGATTTTGTTTTTAGACTTTGGCCAAGTCAATTTTGGAAAAAACCAAGTTTTTTTAAAATATGAGTTTTTCTTTGAAGTTTTATAAAACATATATTTTATAATGATAAAAAATAGTTATGAAAAAAACAAATCTTTGATTTACTTTGATAGAAGTTTTACTTTGAATACTTATATTTTCTATAGTTGTTATTTGATGATTCCAAGTTTTATCTGCAGTTAATATTTGAAAAATAAAATTATTAGAAAAAACAAATTTATCAAAAGATGTGATTTTTTTCAGTGAAAAATTTTTTGACCTTATAAAAAAAGGTTGAACTATTGACTATGAAGAATATTTTGCTAGAAGAGTAATTTGAACTACTACACAAAGCTGACATTTTTCTTTACCAACATGATTTTGAAATTATTGAGGTGGATGAGTTTTAGGAAGTGTAAATTATTGAAATTGACTTTATTTTTGTAGAAGTTGAAATACAACATCAATGGGAACTTGAGGTTGCTATGAAAATGCCTCATTTAAGACACAAAATGTAGTTTGATGATATCAAAGATACTGACAATATGCTTTTCAATTTATTGATTATAATTCAAATTTAAATAATGATTTGTGAGATGAAAATGGAGATGGAAATATTATTTGAGATGATGATGATGAAAATTTATGACTTTGACCTATAGTTTTTAGCTGATGAACTGATGTAAAAGAAATTTATTTGATTTCTTGAGATAGAAAAAAAAGAACTTTTTTTAGGTGGAATTTTAAACAAGATCCAGATGCTCCACCAAGTGAAATTTGCTCTGGAAGTACTTTTTGAACTGGATGTATTTGAACTGTAGAATTTTTAGTTTTAGATGGAAAAGATTGGTGAGAAAATCATAATTCTTGAGCTACATCAACTTGAAGTTTTGATGGGAAAATAGATACTTGGATTATTAATAGCGATTTTAGTTGATGAGCAGAAGTTATTGCTTGAAGTAATACTTGAAGTTATTGGCAACCACTTTTTCCAAATAATATAAATATAAAAAATTTTGAGGTTTATTTATATCCAAATATTCAAAAAGATTATGCCTGGAAAGATACTTCATCTTCTACAAATATAAATCCATATTTGAGAATAAAAATGACTTTAGTTCCTAGTTGGAAAAAAAGAAAAGCTATTGTTTGAGACGTGCCAGAATTTCACATAAATACAACTATAAATTTAGCAGATTATTTTAGTAATTAAAAATTATGAAAAAAAATAATTCTTGATTTTCTATAATTATATGAATGGTGCTTGTTATACTTATAACACTTTCAGCTTATGTTATTTTGTCTTTTGTTATACCTTTTATGAAAGGTGTTAGATGAGTAGAAAATGCAAGTACTTCTTATTATTTATCTTATTCTTGAATAGAAGATGCTTTATATTTTTTAAAAAATAGAAGCTTACTTAATACAGATTCTTGAACTTTAATGCCAAATACTTCAGTTTGATTTGCTTTTCAAACTTATTCTACTTGAAATATTGTTCCTAAAACTTGAAAATGAAATAGTGAATATAATAAAAATTATAATACTATATCACAAACAAATCCTTTGCAATTAGAAGTTTGAAATTGATATATCAATTCTTTTAATGAAGTAAAGTTTATTTTTAGAGTTCCTGATTTTGATGGGGATTGAGTAGAAAATGATGAAACATTATCTTGAGGAACTTTACCAATTTTGTATTGGACTTTGTCTTCTTCCTCAGCTGGAGATACTTTGTATGCAAGTTGAACTTATATAGAAGCACAATATATAAAAAGATCTAATTGTTCTTCAAATTGTGATTGGAGTATAAATGATAAATTATGAGTAAATTTATATGGAAGTTGATATACATTTCAAAATTTTTTTATTAATAACTGTACTTGAACTGCTTCAGGGTGTGTTTTAAAAATGACCGTTATAAATAAATTGAAACTTACTTCTGGGCAAGAAATACCTTATTTAGAATATCAAATATCTTGATTATCTTCAAATTTTCCTGATAGATATACTCGTATTGAGTCTTATGGAAAATCATATTGATTTCAAAAAAAGCTTGAAGTTAATATCCCACAGCAAACAGTTAATCAGGCTTTTGATTTTACTGTATTTCAATAAAAAATGAAACAATTTAATATAAGCGAAAATGATTCAGGGCAAAGACTTGATAAGTTTTTGCGTAAATTATTTCCAAATGCTTCTTCAAGTCTTATTTATAAATTCAATAGAAAAAATAAAATAAAAGTAAATAATAAAAGGAAAGATAATGAATACAAATTACAAGTTTGAGATATTATAAAAATATTTTTACTTGAGAGTGATTTTGAAACTTTAACAAAAAAAGAAGTAAAAAAACAAGCAAAAATAAAAGAAAAATTTGATACAAAAAATATAATTTATGAAGATGGAGATATTTTGGTTATAAATAAAGAACCTTGAATAAATGTGCATCCTGGGGATTATAAAACAAAAGAAACAAACATTATTTCTCAAATCCAAGATTATTTATGAAATAAATTAAATTCTTTGACTTTCAGGCCAAGTTTGGTTCATAGAATTGACAGAGATACTTCAGGGATTTTAATAATTTGAAAGAAAAAAGATATTTTGATTCGTTTGGTAGAAGATTTTAAAAATCATAAAAAAGTAAAAAAGATTTATTATGCAATTGTATTAGGAAAAATTTCAAATAAATCTTGAACAATTGATAAAAAACTTCTTCGTATAAAGTGAGCTAAAAATGAAGATAAAGTTCAAGTAAGTGAAGCTTGACTTACTGCAATCACAAATTTTAAAGTTTTAAATGAAATTATTTTAAAAACTTCTCTCTGAGAGCAAGTGATAAGTGAAGTTGAAGTGGAAATTTTGACTTGAAGAATGCATCAGATAAGAGTTCATATGTCTAGTATTTGATGTCCGATTTTATGAGATGATAAATATGGAGATAAGCAATTTAATAGTTATTTAGCGAAAAATTTTTGACTTTCTAGACAAGCTTTGCATGCATGGAAAATAGAATTTTTTCACTATTGAAAAAATAAAAATATGTCTTTAGAAGCAAATATAAAAAAAGATTTAAGTGATTTTATAAATAAAATAAAGCAAAATTAATTTTGCTTTATTTTATTTATCTTAATTTTTTTCTCTCAATATTTGCATAATTGTTTTTATTTGTAAACTTCATCATCTAGTTATTCAAGCATTTTCTAATTTTTGTTTAAATAAAGATTGATTTTCTATTTCAGGATTTGATTTTCCAGCAATTAAACTATCAATATTTATTTCAATTCACATTTTTTTGTAAATATTTTTAAAGACTTCTAAAAATTCTCTTTTTAATTGATTTTTATCTCAAAAGTCAATTGAAAATCATTCCGTTAAATTTATTTTTTTTGATAAATTAAAAGTATTTTGATTTCTATTTATTTCATTTATTATTTTTTGTAAGTCAGTTTGTGAAATGTTTGTTAGTCATAAATTATGCAAAAAATCTAGTGTATTTTTTGCTTCTTGTTCTGTATTATTTTTTGAATAATTTTCTCAATAATATTTTAAAAATTCTTTTTCAGTTTGTTCTAAATCTCTTTCTAAAGCATTAATTTCTGTTTGAAATTTATTTATTTTTTCTTGAATTTCTACTAAATTTTTTTGTTCTTGTTTTAGTTCATAAAGTTTTGTTTCATCTTCAATACTTTTATTTTCTTTTTTTTCTAAAGCATCAATTTCAGTTTGTAGCTTATTTCAGTCTTTTCACTCTAATAATTTATTATAATGTAAAATTTGATTTGAATTATTTTCTATTTTTGTAGCAATTTTTATTTTTTCTTCCGTAAAAGCAGCTCTTATATCTAAACTTCTTTGGTCCATTGCTTTTGTTTCTATTCTATATCCATATTTTGCAATAAAAGTTTTTGGTGGAAGTGTTTGAGTATCAACAATCTTTGAAGTTTCTTTATCAAGTCGTGCCTCTATGATATTTCATACAGATTTTATATCACTTTCATTTTTACCTGGAAAATAAATATCTCTGAGTTTTTGTTTCTTATCCAAAATATTTTTAGCTCTTTTAGTTCATATTTCTAGTATTTTTGGGTTTGGAGGAATACTTTTTTTTGGGTTTGGAGGAATACTTTGTAAAATATTAGATATTTTAGCATTTCTAGAAGTTTGTAAAAATTTATATAAAGCTTCATAACTATCTGGTTTATTTTGAAGTTTTTGGAAAACTTTTATGGCATTTTGATCTTTTGAAAGGTAGGTAGCGAGTTCTTTAATAAGATTTTGATATTTTTTTTGAAAATCTTTATTAAGTTTATTTCATTCTTTATCTAAATTTTCTAATTTATTTAATATTTTTAAAAATTCACTATTTTTTTTAAAAATTTCTTTAAATTTATTTATTTTTTCTCTAATATGAGAATATGAGTTCTCAAAAATATTTTTAGCAATTTGTTTTTCTTGTTTAGCAATTTGTTTTTCTTGTTTAGCAATTTGTTTTTCTAATATATCTGCAAAAATAGGATTGTTTATAAAATCTTTTATTCAAACTTCATCGACCAAAGTAAATCATTTTTTAAATAAAAATTTTAATTTTAAATTATTAACATTATTTAAAATAAGTAAAACTTTTTGTTTATCTTCAGGAGTAATTAAAGAACTTTTCATAATATCAAAAAAACTTTGTGAGTTATTCTGTTGTTTTAATAATTCTTGTTTTTCAAAAGATAATCAAGGTATTTCTATTTTTGTAAAAATTTGAGTTTCTATAGATTTATTTTTAGTTTCACTCATAAAAAATAAGAAAGAATTAAATTTTCTTTCTTATTTTATCATAAATTTTTATATATTACAAATAATTATAAATCTTTAAATTTATTATCCATATTTAACCAAAAATCTTGAATTTGTTTATAGTATTGTTGTTGTTCTTTTGCTTGTTGTTGTTGTTTTTTTAGTCAATCAATTTTTTTTTGTCAGATTTTATCAAGTTCTGTAGTTATTTTTATTAATTTTTTAGTATAAGGATGATTTGAAGGTAAAACTCAATTTTTTAGTAACATATCATTTACTACTGGCATGACTAATGACTTACTTTCAGTTTGAGCTGCTATCATCAACATTCCATCTTGAAAATCTTGCTTTTTATCTGATTTTACTACCTTCAATCATTCAATATATAAATTAGCAAAAAAAACCATTTGTTCTTTTGAAAGTTTTGGTAATTCAGTTTTTAATTCAGTATAAAAAGCTTGATAGTCTGGATTTGATTGTGGGGTATTTTGGGCAAGTGCTGGTGGTGTTAGACTCAAAGTCGTTGCTAAAAGTGCAATTCTCGTTTTATTAGTGATAGTAGCACAAGCTTTTTCAAACACACTTTGTTTTTGAGCTTCTGGAACTTTTTTTACTTCTTCCATACAAGAAAGTTCTTCTTTAGAAAAATTTAAGTTTGTCATAAATATAATTTAATTTTTAAATTCGTGAGGTTATTATAATATATTTTTATAAAAATGCAAAATTAAGTAAAACTTAAATAATATTTTCTAAAAACTAAACCACCTTTCTCAAATCTTTAATATCTTTATTATTACTTAAAGGATTTTTTGATTTTACATAATTTTTAAAAAAATATCCTTTTTAAGATAAATAATTTTTGTGTTAAATTTCAGTCATTAGTTAAAAATACAAGTCATGTTGTATCAAAATCTAGTTTTCAAATTATATCAATTATCATATAATAAGGACAAGTATAAATTAAATCAAGATAACTATTATGTCAAGCTTCTTGCTTTTACTACAAACATATTAAGAAGGTTTGTTTAAAATAAATAAATTCTTTATATTCAACTTTTTTCTCAAATATTTACTATTTCTCAAAATTTTATTTCATAGTCTTTATCAAAAATATTCCATCATTTACTTTAATAACACCTCTTTTATGTATCTTGAAATTTCTTTTCTTGAACCAAATCACAGATTTGCAATAAATTTATCTATCCTTATATTTTTAAATTAAACACCAATTAATTTCTTTTTTTCAAAGTTTTTTTAATATTTCGTTAGTTTTTGAAAAAGGTTTACTTCCAAAAAATCAATTATAAGCTGAAAAAGGGGAAGGATGAACTCATTCAATTATAAAATGTTTTTTTGTATCAATTAAAGATTTTTTACTTCTAGCAAAATTTCACCAAAGTATAAAAACTACTCAAGTAGTATTTTGTGAAATAGAAGAAATAATATTGTCAGTAAATGTTTCCCAACCTATTTTAGCATGACTAGCAGGACATCAAGCTCTAACTGTTAAAATTGCGTTTAGTAGTAAAATTCACTCACTACACCACTTTTCTAAATTTCCACTTTTAGGTATTTTACATCAAACATCGTCATGAAGTTCTTTAAAAATATTTTTTAAACTTGGAGGAATAGGGACAGAGTCTTGAACAGAAAAACTAAGTCCATGAGCTTGATAAGGTCAGTGATATGGGTCTTGTCATAAAATTACAACTTTTAAGTCTGAAAATGGAGTTTTTTCAAAAGCATTTAAAACTTTATCTAAAGGGGGATAAATAGTTTCTCCAAGATTTATATCCTGAACTATAGTTTTTTTTATTTCATTATAATAAGGTTTAGAAAATTCATTTTCTAAAATTTTTGACCAACTTGGAGGAATGTTTAAGTAAGTCATAATATAAAAATTACTCTAAATCTAAATATTGATCAATTCTTATTTGCCAAACAAATTCATCAATATGTGAAACAAGTATCATTCATCATTCAAATTTATCTAAAGCTTCTGCTATAACTGGAATATGCCTAAAGTTTATATGATTTGTTGGTTCATCTAAGATTAAAATTCAAGGTTTTAGGAAAACCAAACGACAAAAAGCAACAAGTCATTTCATACCTTCTGATAGTACTCAGATTTGAGATTTCATAATTTCTCAAGTGATGAGAAATCCTGCTGCAGTACTTCTTAAATCCTGTTCTTTTATATCAGGACCTGCTGCTTCTCTTAAACAATCATAAACAGTCTCATTAAAATCAAGATTTGAGAAATCTTGTCTATAGTACCCGATTTTAACTCAAGGAGTCAGAAATATTCAATCTTCAGTACCATTTACTATTTTTTCCAGTAGTGTTGATTTACCAATACCATTTGGTCCGGAAAGTAATATGTGGTCATCTTTTCTTAAATCTACTTCTATATTTTTTACAATCACTTCATCGTTTTTTATTATATGAATTAATCTAATTTTTAAAAGTATTCAACCAATATCTTCTTGAATAGGAATTATAAAAGGTCTAATAGCTTTATCTTCTTTTCTAGTATCAACTATATCATTTTCCATCTTCGAAGCTGCTTCTTTCATTTTTTTAGCAACAGCTCTTAGTTTTCATCATTTATGTGCAAATACTTCAGCTTGCTCTTTTTTTGCTTGTGCTTCTTTTGCAAGACGTGCATTTGCCATGTTATCTTTTTCTATTTTTCTTTTAATTTGTTGTACTACATCGTTATAATCTCAAACAAATTGTTCTGTTTTTTTTGTATGACTATCAAGATATATAACTCAATCCGTGAAACTATTTAAAAATTCTGCATCATGACTTATAACTAAAACTGTTTTTTTATAGTTTTGTAAAAATGTAGTTAAATGCCAAATACCTTCTTTATCTAAATTATTTGTTGGTTCATCTAAAAGTAATATGTCAGGATTTTGTATTAAAGCTCAAGCTAGTAAAAGTCTTGCTTGTTGTCATCCTGAAAATGCTTTTATTTGTTTATCAAGAGGTGCTTTTAAATTTACCAGCGTCAAAATTTCTTTGATTTGTTTATCAATATTAAAAACTGTTTTATCAGGAAAATATTTTCTAAAAAATGCTTGAACTGTTAGTTCTTTATCTTCTGGTAAAACAACTTGGTATCAAGTTGCAATAGTTGCATTTTGGTCAATATTTATAATTCAAGAAATTTTTTGTAAACTTCCATTTATCAGTTTAAAAATAGTTGATTTTCACGCTCAGTTTTGTCACATTAAAGTGATTTTAGATCAAGCACGAATATTAAAAGTTACATCTTCTAAAATAGGTTTTCTGTAATCATAATGAAATTCTACTCATTTGAAGCTTATGACTGTTTCGTTTATCATTTTATTTACAAATTAAAATTAAAATCCGTTTTATTATATAGAAAGGGAATAAATTGCAAGTTTTAAAACCCTGGGGTTTTAAAACCCCAGGGTTAGAATAATTATATATAATTAATCTTTTAATTTGTAGTAATTTCTTCAGACTCTTTGAATCATTTTTTTATTTTGTAGGTTCATATAAATAGTTGTTGGTTTTACTTTTCTTACTTTCAAAACTTTAGAAACTATATCTTCAGTACTCATAGGTTCTGAAGTTTTCTTCATTATATCAACTATCACATCCAAAACCGTTCCAGGTTTGTAAATTCACCAATCTTTTAGTGCATAAATTCATCTTCAAACCAAAACAAATTCATTATTTCTAATAAGTTCATTATGAACAGTATTTACTTTTACTTTTTCTCACATAATTTCAGTGATTTTGTTTGCAATAGAAACAAAATGCATAGGAATTTTTTCTTTTCTAAGTATATAAACTGCTTTATCTTTTAGAGTTTTTGGATTTAATATTTTCCATTTTTCTAGTCAAATAAGTGTTTCTTCTCATGAAACTATATCTTCATAAACATCTAAAACACTATCTATAAAAACATTTTTTAGATTAGGATTTTTTAGATTTATTTTTATCATTTCATAAAGTGATGCTTTTTCCATAACATCTTTTCTTTTTTTCAATATATTTATACCTTCTTTATAAATAGCATCAATAGATTTTTTGCTAATTTTTGGAAGATAAAAATAAGTTTTAGTTCAAAGTTTTGGTTTTGATTTAACTATATCATAATCACTTTGAATAATAGTTTCTAATATAGAAGCATTTATATTTTTTTCTAAATTAAGTCATTTTATAATGGCATTTATAAGTTTTTCTTTTGTTAAAAGCCCTCCGTGTTCTTCAAGTATTTCGCGGGCAAATTCTTGGATTTTTACTAAATTAGTTGCTTTTATAACTCTTCAGATTTTTTTGATTCAAGAATCTTCTATTTGTCTAACTCTTTCTCTTGTGATATTTGGTGAAAATGAATTTCAAATATTTTGTAGAGTTTCTTTCTCTCCATTTAATCATATTCTTCTTTCAATTACATTTTTTTCCTTATCAGATAAAGCTTTTAAAATATCTTTAAAAGCATTTGTAATAAAAGCGCTTGAATTATTCAATTCCTTTGTTTGCATAGTTACCATATAATTAAAGTTAAGAATATTTATATAATTATTTTTTCTAGAAAGTCAAACTATTTTTTAAAAATCTAAAAAGGTAATTTCATATTATTTTTATTTTCTTCTATAGTATTTGTTTGATTTTGTATATTTTCAGTAGAATCTATATAAATAGAAACTTTGGTTTTTGTTTTTGAGATAAAAATACTTCAAATTATTCCAAAAATACTTCAAATTATTCCAAATACAATTCATTTTCAAAGTATAATTCCATCCTCAAAAAAACTAAAATTTTGTATTAAAAAAATAGAGTTTATTATCAAAAGTAAGCAAAATATCATTATTATTTCTATTAAAACACCATCTCTTATGTTAAAATTTATTAAATTTTTAATAATTTCTTTTTGTTTATTATTTAAAATAACAAAAATTACTATAAAGTTTAATAAAAATAATATATATCAAGTAATTCCAAGTAATCCACTAAATCAATTTCAAATTATTTTACTATCATAACTATCAAACCAATTCATAAAAATAGATGCTATAGAAATACAAGCTCAAATTAAAGTTATTTTTTCTGGAGTATTTATATTTAAACTATCAAATTTTAAAGCACTTATTATGCTTTCTAAAGTTCTTTTTAATCTTCTATTTTTAGCACTAACTTTATAAGACATTATTATTTTTTATAATTTAATAATTACTAATTTTTTACATAAATTTTTTAATAAGTAAAGTTTAATGATATTTACAAAATAATATTTTATGTTAATAATATTTTATTATAATGTATTTTTGATTTGTAAAATAAAATTAATTTTTATTTTAATGTTTTTTTAAATTTTTATTTTTTATGTAAAAAATTTTGACATATTTATTTTTTTTTATAAAATGCCTTGGCGATATTTAAGCGGGTGTAGCTCAATTGGCTAGAGCATCTGCCTTCCAAGCAGAGGGTTGAGGGTTCGAGCCCCTTTACCCGCTCCAAATTTTTAGCAATTAAAATACAAAGTGTAAAATATAAAGTATTTGTATTTTACATTTTTTATTTACTTATGGGTGTATAGCTCAGTTGGTTAGAGCGTTTCTCTGATAAGGAAGAGGTCGGTGGTTCAATTCCACCTACACCCACCATTTATTTATATTCGGAGACTGGCGCAATTGGCTAGCGCACACGCTTTGGGAGCGTGGGGTTGTGGGTTCGAGTCCCACGTCTCCGACCATTTTTGAAACAGCAGTCAGTGAAAATTTATTTTCACTGATTTTTTTGTGTTTAAAATTTTTGTTATCACTTATAGCAAACTTAAAATACTCATCAATTTTATTTTCACTTATTATATTTTTTAATAATTTTGTATAATGATAAAATTTGATTTTCTTTAGTAAGTTTATAAATATAATTTTTTTTGAAGTGTGTTTATAAAATTTAAAATATCTTGTTTGTTTTTTAAAAAAGTTTTCTTCCTCAATAAATTCTTTTAATTCAATATTTCTAGCTTCTAAATCTTTGATTTATTTTTATATCAATCAATTTTGTTTTGAATTACAGCCTATAAAAATCACAATATCTATTGTACTTTTATGCTTTTATTTAAAATTTATTTGACATATATATTTTAAGTATATAATTATAGTATATTTATATATTTATTTAATAATATGATATCAAAAGTTTTTTGTATAACAGTGAATTGACTTGAAAGTGAAATAATAGAAGTAGAAGTTGATATAAATGCTTGAATGCCAAATTTTACAATAGTTTGACTTCCAGACCAATGAGTTCAGGAAAGTAAAGAGAGACTTAGGAGTGCTTTAAAGTCATCAAATTTCAAGCTTCCAGTTTCAAGAATAATTGTAAATCTAGCTCCAGCAGATATAAAAAAATCATGAGTTTCTTTTGATTTACCAATAGCTATTTGAATATTAAATAATACTTGAGATATTTGTAATAGTGAATACCTAAAAACCTCAATTTTTATTTGAGAATTATCGCTTGATTGAAGTGTGAGAGCAGTAAATTCGGTTTTGCCGAGTGTGATATGAGCCATGCAAAAATGATATAAAAATATTTTTGTTCCATATGATAATTTTTATGAAGCATCAATTATTGAATGAATAAATATAATTTGAGTACAAAATTTATCAGATTTGGTTGCTTTTTTAAATTGAAAAAAAACTTTAAAAAATCCTCCAAGACTTAACATACATGATTTTAAGAAAAAGGAAAATTTAAAATATGATTTTAAATACATTGTAGGGCAAATTCAAGCAAAACGTGCACTTGAAATAGCCGCAGCTTGACTTCATAATATTATTATGTCATGACCTCCTGGAAGTTGAAAAACACTTCTTGCTAAAACTTTTTCAACTATTTTACCAGAACTTACTTTGGATGAAATGATAGAAATTTCAAAAATTTATTCTATTTCTGGGCTTTTAACAAAAGATTTACCACTTATCATCAAAAGACCTTTTAGGACAGTTCATCATACTGCAAGTTCTATAAGTATTATCGGTTGATGAAGAAATGCAAAACCGTGAGAAATTTCTTTAGCTCATAAATGAGTTTTATTTTTAGATGAGATTTTAGAGTTTCCAAAAACTGTTTTGGAAGTTTTAAGACAACCCTTAGAAGATGGAACTATAAGTGTGAATAGAGTAAATTCTAGTTATATTTATCCAGCAAAGTTTATGTTACTTTGAACTATGAATCCTTGCCCTTGCGGATATCTTACTGACCCAGATAAAGAGTGTATTTGTAGTCAAGATGCGATAAAAAGATATCGTTCTAGACTTTCAGGTCCTATGGTTGATAGAATTGATATTATGATAGAAGTTCCAAAAGTAAAATTGGAAGATTTTTCTAGCAAAAAAGATTATTCTAAAATAGAAGACTCTAAAACTATTGCGCAAAGAGTAGAAAAAGCAAGAAATATACAATTGCAAAGATTTAAGGATTTAAAAATTACTTCAAATAGCCAAATGAGTTCAAAAGAAATTGAGAAATTTTGCACACTTGATGAAGCAAGTGATAAAATATTAAAACAAGCAATTCAAACTATGAATTTATCAGCAAGAGCTTATTATAGAGTTTTAAAATTAGCTAGAACTATTGCTGATTTGGAAATATCTGAAAATATTAAAGTTTCTCATATTGCTGAGGCTTTAAGTTATAGAAGAGGGGAGGAATAATATTTGACTTTAATCTAAATTTTAGTAAAAGTTTGTTAGTTAATTTTTAATATTATTTATGCAACAACTTTTAAAACTTTTGGAGTTAAATAGAAAACTTGATCCATTTTATAAAGAAAAAGAGTCTTGAGAACTTTTTTCTTGGTTACTTTGAGAAATTAAAGAAGCAGAAGATGAATATAAAAAATGAGATTTTGCTTGACTTGAAGGGGAAATGTGAGATGTTTTATGGAATTTATTTATGCTTCTTGATAAACTTGAAGATGAACAAAAGATTTCAAAACAAAAAGTTTTTGAAAAAATAACTGATAAAATTTCAAAAAGGAAGTCTTTTTTACTTGAAAATAGAGAAGTTTCGAAAAATGAAGCAAAAAAATATGGAATAATGCTAAAAGAAAAGAATGATATAAAGAAGAAAGGCTATGGAATGATTAATTTTGATTTGAAAAAAAAGAGGTTATTCATATAATCCCATTGTTATATTGGTTAATAACTATAAAACTATGTTAGAATTATCAAAATTTCCAATTAAAACGTTAAAATCAGCTCCGAAAATATCTGATAATAAATCAACTTCTTATTTATTACAAGCTGGATTTATTAGACAAGAAATAGCTTGAGTATATAGCTATTTGCCATTTTGATTGAGAGTTTTGAGAAAAATAGAAAATATTATTAGAACTGAAATGAACTCTATTTGAGCTCAAGAGATACTTATGCCAGTTTTGGGGAGTAAAGAACATTGGGAACAAACAGGAAGATGGAATACTATTGATGTACTTTTTCATCTGCCAGCTTCAGACAATAAAGAATATGCTTTAAATCCAACTCATGAAGATTTAGTTACTCCTTTAGTTAGCGAATTTGTTCAATCATATAAAGATTTAGAGTTTTGAGTATATCAAATTCAAAATAAATTTAGAAATGAAAAAAGAGCAAAATCATGAATTTTAAGATGAAGAGAATTTATTATGAAAGATTTATATTCTTTTCATAAATCTGAGAAAACTTTACTTGAATATTATGAAATGGTTAAAAAATCATACAAAAATATTTTTGATAAATTAGGTATTTGAAATGATACTTATGAAACTCTAGCTTCAGGATGAGATTTTACAACTCTAAATTCTCATGAATATCAAACTATTTTACCAATTGGTGAAGATGAAATCTATATTTGTAAAGATTGTAATACAGCTTATAATAAAGAAATAATAGATGTAGAAAATGGTTTTCTTTGCAGTAAATGTAAATCTAAAAATGTAAGAATTGAAAGAGCTTCAGAAGTTGGTAATATTTTTCCATTAATGACTAGATTTACTGATGCATTTGGTATGAAATACACTGATGTTGATGGGAAAGTAAATCAAGTATTTATGTGATGTTATGGTATATGAGTTTCAAGACTTATGTGAGTAATTGCTGAATATTTTATGGATGATAAAGGTCTTGTTTGGCCAGAAAGTATAGCTCCAGCAACTCATTATATAATAGTTATGTGAGACAATTTAGATATAGCAAAAAGACTTGCTAAAAAAATTGAAAGTGAGTGATGAGAAATAATAATTGATGATAGAGAAAAAGTTTGATTTGGGCAAAAAGCTAGTGATGCTGATTTACTTGGAATTCCTAATAGATTTGTAATTTCTGATAAAACTTTGGAATCTTGAGGATACGAACTAAAAAAAAGAACTTCAAGTGAAACAAAAATAATAAAATTTGACTTTTAAATATTTTATTTATAATAACCCCCTTGTTTTTTAAATTTTAATTATTTAATTATGGTTTTTTGATTTGGTAAAGTAGATGATTCGCAATATGCTGATGAAAATTGACTTTGTTGATGGGAAAATTATTGAAACGAAGTTGATAAAAATATATTTTTGGATGGGTTTTTAAATAGAAATTCTTTACATGTTGATGTAACTTGAGAAGTTGTAAAAAATAAAACTTTATTACAAAGATTTTTAGATTCATTAAATTGAGTTAGAGATGACGATAGTTGATATAGGGAATTAGTTGTTAAAAAGTGATATTTTCAAGAACCAATGACAACTTATTTTGAGTCTAATAAAGATATTTGATATATAATTTCATATTTACAAAAAGAACAAATTTATTTTCCTTGAAAAGGAGTTAATGGAGTTAGTTTTGTTAGATTAAATGATAAATGAAAATATATTTTAGAACTTAAAACTGCTATATTGAGAGATATAAAGATATTTTTTGAAACTTGAGAAAAATCAAAATTATTAGAGTTGTTAAATTATACTACAGATGAAAATGGTGAAGAAAAAGTGAGAGGTTTTTATCGTTTGTGATATATAACTAGAAGTGAAATTATTGAAGTTATTGAAAGTTTTTTTTCAAAAAAATCAAGAGATTTTATAGATTTAATTTTAGTTTATGGAATTTGAAAATTAAAAGAATTAAATCTACTTGATTTACGTATTTTAGCTTGGGGTGTAAATCATAATTTTTTTATTAGAAGGTGGATGGAAACAAATTATCCACAATATATTGTTGAGATTGAAAAATATTATCAAAATTGAGCTTTAACTTTGAGTTATTTATCTAAATTATGATTAGAATAATTATATTTTCAGATACTTATAAACATTTTGAAATTGCTGTAAAAGAATATGAAAAAAGACTTTGAAATGTTATTGAAATAATTAAACTGAAACCTTCAAAATCAAAAGTTGAAAGCAAAATAATAAAAGAAGAAACTGAAAATTTAAAAGAAAAACTAGAAAAGATTAAATGATATAAAATACTTCTTTTTATAGACTGAAATAATATTTCTACAGAAAATTTACATAAACTTATAGAAAAAAATAAACAAATTTATTCTGATATAATTTTTGTTATTGGTTGAGCTTATTGAGTAAATTTTGAAAAAATAAAAAATTTGATTGATTATAAACTTTCTTTTTCAAAAATGACTTTTCCTCATTCTATGGCGCTTTTAATATTACTTGAACAAATTTATAGAATAACTATGATGAAAAAATGAAGTTATTATCATCACTAAAATTAAAAAATAAAACTTGTATTAAAAATTTACATACTATAATTTATCTTTTCATATTTTTCTCTAAAATCTCTTATAAAAGCCCAAAATGTATTTTCCACAAAATTTGAAAATATTTTTTCATTTTCCCAAATAATTTCTTTTTTTATTTTGTTTCTAGTTTTATCTTCTCATACAGGACAATTACATCATGAAAAAGGTATTTCGCGAGCTAAAACTAATTTCATAATATCTTTTTCTCTCAAATAAGCTAGTGGTCTAATAAATGCTATATCTCATTGTCTCATACGATTTATAGGAGGCATAATTTTTAATTTTCTTCACATAATCATATTCATAAAAGTTGTGACAATTATATCATCCATATGATGACCAAAAGCTATTTTTGAAGCATTATATTTTTTACAAAGTTTCATCATAGCTATACGTCTAGCATAAGCACACCATTGACAAGATTGTCAAACCCCTTCGTTGAGTTTTGATTCTGGTGGTAAATTTATACTTACTTTTTCTAGAGGAATACCTAAAACTTCTTCAAAATATTTTTTCTTTTCTTTAAACATTATGTCACAATTTATAAGAAATGGTTTGAAAATATAAATTCATCTTATGTTGAATTTTATCTTTGAGGATTTTTTAAACTCATTAAGCAAATATCATAATAGCATACTATCTTTCCCACCTGAAATTCAAAGTAAAATAGTTTCTCACTCTTTTATCATATCAAAATCTGAAATTGCTCTCATAACATCTTTTTTCATTCTTTTTTCTAGATTTTTATATTCTTTTTTTTGCTTGTTAATTTCAGCTTTATTTACATAATTTTGTAAATCTTTTTCGTTTATCATTTTTGTAATTTATAAAATATTTCAATTATTATATGAAGCTTAATTTTTAGTCAAAAAATTTATAAATAAAAAGTAATAATCACGAAAATTATACCACCAACTTTTTCTTGCAAAAAAGGTAATGGTCACGAAGATAGGGGTACCCACCAATTTTTTTAAAATTCTCTAAAATAAAAACAAAAAAAGAATTAAATTTACTAGGATGTAGTAGTATATTACATTTTTTTAGGTTTAATTATAAAAAGTGTGTGGCTGAAATGAGT
>OGCL01000396.1_pt1 | contig 47840 bp, 51 predicted proteins | sample 1570041 | NCBI WGS metagenome assembly OGCL01 (sample SAMN06266162, study PRJEB24511) | hot springs metagenome | isolation source: Hot spring water | place: South Africa: Limpopo | collected 2015-06-22 | reverse complement strand
GAAACTTCGTTTGGCGAAGGCTCACATCGGCTGCGCCGATGTGAAGTGAAGCGGCCGGAGCCCACACCGCGCAACACGGCCGATGGCCCACCGCAGTCGTTTTTCAACAACCTGTTATGCGCGCCCCCAGGCTTGTGCTGCGCCCAAGCCGCCCCCCGCGCGGGAAAGAAACACTTGGGGCGGCCCGGTGTGTTTCTTGAGAGGCTGCGCGAGCGTATGCGCCGCGAATCTGGTGGATGAATATGACCCCGACCCACCCTGAATCGCCCCCTGCCGCATCCGGCTGTCCGCTCTGCGCCCCAAGCGACGAAGCTGACGTCCTGTGGCGGGATCAAACCTGCCGCGTGGTGTGGGTGGACGACGCCAGGTTTCCCGGTTTCTGCCGGGTGGTCCTCAACGCCCATGTGAGCGAAATGACCGACCTGCCGCATTCCGCACGACATCGCCTGATGGCGGTGGTGTTCGCGGCGGAGGAGGCGGTACGCGAGGTTGCAGGGCCCGACAAGGTCAATCTGGCGAGCCTCGGCAACGTCGTGCCGCACCTGCACTGGCACGTGATCCCGCGTTTCAGGGACGATGCGTGTTTTCCCGATGCGATCTGGGCGCCGCCGCGCCGGACGGGGTTACGACGCGAGCGCTCCGGGCTCAGGACGCGCCTGGAGAGGGCGCTGCGGATGCGTCTAGGGATGCCGACGGCGGGCATGGAATGACCCGCTCCACCGGAAACACCGCCGAGAATGTGCTGCCCTTGCCGAGCGTGCTGTCGATGCGCAGGCGGGCCTGGTGGCGCTGCAGGATGTGCTTGACGATGGCCAGCCCCAGGCCGGTGCCGCCGCTGGCGCGCGAGCGGCCGCGATCAACGCGGTAGAAACGCTCGGTCAGGCGCGGGATGTGGCGGGCCTCGATGCCCTCGCCGGTGTCGGTCACCGCGAATTCGGCCCCGCCGCTCGACAGCCGGCTCCAACGCAGGGTGATGTGCCCGCCGTCGGGGGTGTAGCGCACCGCATTGCTGACCAGGTTGCCGAATGCGCTGTGCAGTTCCTGGGCGCGGCCGAGCAGACAGACCGGCTCGGGCGGGATGAGTTCGAGCGTGTGCCGTTCCTGGCTGAGATGGCGCGCCTCGTCGAGCAGGCGCTCTGCCAAGGCAGGCACGTTGACGGTTTCATTGTGGTCGTCCGGTTCGCCTTCCAGGCGGGCGAGGGTGAGCAGGTCGTCGAGCAGGTGGCGGATGCGGTCGGTCTCGTTCAGCATCAGACGCACATGCTGGCGGAAGATCGCCTCGTCGGGCGGGCCAAAATCCTCGAACGCCTCCAGGAAACCGGAGATGACGGTGATCGGCGTGCGCAGTTCATGGGACACGTTGGCGACGAAATCGCGCCGCGTGGCATCGACCCGTTCCAGCTCGCTGATGTCGCGTGCCAGCAGCATGCGCTGCCCCCGCAGCAGGGGCACCATCTGCAGCGACAGGGTGTGTTCGCGATTGACCGGCGAAGGCGTGATCAGGGCCTGGGAAAAGTCCTCCAGGGTCAGCCACTCGGTGAAACGCTGGTTGCGTAGCAGGTAATGCACGAACTGCCCGAGATCGCGGCTGCGCGACAGCCCCAGGCAGCGTTCGGCGGCGTCGTTGAGCCAGACGATGCGCCCCTGGTCGCCGAGGATGACCATGCCGTCGGGCAGCGAGCGGGCCGCCGACAGCATCTGTTCAAGGTCTGCGACGGCCCGCTCACGGCCCTCGCGGGTGAACAGCAGGCGGCGTTCGAGCAGGGCGGCGCTGCCGCCCATCAATCCGGACAGGTCGAGCGGTGGCGCCATCGGTTCCTGCAGCCAGCGCGCCAGGCGATACAGCTGCCAGAGCAGGTGGCCGTGCAGGATGAGCAAGCCGATGGCGAGCACCGCCCAGGCCCAGACCGGGCCATCGCTGAACCAGAGGATGACCGCGGCGAGCAGCAGCCCCAGTCCGATCAGCAGTGGCCGCCACCAGAAATCGAGCATGAATGGACTCCGGCCTGCGGTAAAAGGCGGATTCTACGTTGCCAGGCTCAGTTCAGGGTGGCCGAAAAGCGGTAGCCGGAGCCGCGCACGGTCTGGATCAGCTTGTCGTGCCCGGTCGCCTCCAGGGCGCCGCGCAAGCGGCGGATGTGCACGTCGACGGTGCGCTCCTCGACGAACACATGGTCGCCCCAGACGTGGTCGAGCAGTTGCGAGCGGGAATAGACCCGGTCCGGATGGGTCATCATGAAATGCAGCAGGCGGAATTCAGTGGGGCCGGGCTCGATTGGCTGGCCGTTGCCGGTGACCCGGTGGCTGACCGGGTCGAGGCGCAGGCCGGCGATCTCCACCACGTCCTCGGTCATCTGCGGCGCCCGTCGGCGCAGCACGGCCTTGATGCGCGCCATCAGTTCGCGCGGGCTGAACGGCTTGGTGATGTAGTCGTCGGCGCCGGTCTCCAGACCCAGTACCGCGTCACGCTCCTCGCTGCGCGCGGTAAGCATGATGATGGGGATCTCCTTGAGACGAGGATCGGCGCGCAGGCGCTTGGCCAGTTCGATGCCGGACATACCGGGCAACATCCAGTCGAGCAGGATCAGGTCGGGCAGCACCGTGCGCAGCTGCTGCAATGCCGTTTCGGCATCGCCCACCAGGGTCACCTGGTGACCATAGTGGCTGAGGTTGAATTTCAGGACTTCCTGGATCCCCGGTTCGTCCTCGACGACCAATATGGTGGCTGACATGGCTTCCCCGACTCGATAACGGCTTGGATGGGATTGAACCCGGATTTTCCATTCGGCGGCCTGACGGCCTACACGAGGGCGGGCGGCCGCTTTCGGGCGGCTTCGAGTCCGTGCTCATCGCCCTGGCATGGCGATGGGCGCGTCGCCCGGCCCTAGGGGGCGCTCACATCCGCTCCGAAATCGCCTCGCCATCCTCACGTGTCCTCATGGAAAATCCGGGTTGGACGGTTCCATCTTATGACGGTTCCGTGAATGTTTTATGACATTCGCCAGCTTGTCGTACCGGTACACCGATGGGACGAACAATCCATGGTGCATGGAATCAAATGCAGTAGAATCGCAGCCATTCAAAAACGAGCCAGCCCCGATGATCGGTCTACTCATCGTTGCGCACGGGACCCTGGGCGACAGCCTGATCCAGTGCGCCACCCACGTGCTCGGCCAGCGCCCGTCCGGGCTCGAGGCCGTCGACATCATGGCCTACGGCAGCCCCGAGGCCATGCAGGCTGCGGCCGACGCCCACATCCGTTCGCTCGACCAGGGCGAAGGCGTGATGGTGCTCACCGACCTCTACGGCGCCACCCCAAGCAACACCGTATGCAAGCTCATCCAGCCCGGCCATGTCGAGGTGGTGTCCGGGGTCAACCTGCCCATGCTGCTCAAGGTGCTCAACTATCATCGCCGCGAATCCCTGCCCCAGCTCATGCAGCGCGCCGAGCGCGGCGGCCAGGAAGGCATCTTCAGCGTCGAGACCTGCCACTGCGATGCCTGATCGCGAGGTGCAGATCCAGAACAAGCTGGGCCTGCACGCCCGTGCGTCGGCCAAGCTGACCCAGACCGCGGCCCAGTTCGAGTCCGAGGTGTGGCTGTCGCGCAACGGTCGGCGCGTCAACGGCAAGAGCATCATGGGCGTGATGATGCTTGCTGCCGCCACGGGCACCACAGTCCGTCTCGAGACCATTGGCCCCGATGCTGACTTGGCAATGAGCGCCCTGGTGGCGCTGATCGAAGACAAGTTCGGCGAGGGGGAATGAGGCGTGCGGGGCAGCGCATGCTGACTCCCGGCCACCGCGCCACCGGCCGCACGGTCGCGCGGCCATGACCTTCACCCTGCACGGCATCGCCGTCTCCGGCGGCTACGCCATCGGCCGCGCCCAGCTGTATTCACACGATCGCTTGGAGGCGCCGCATTACGTGCTGCGCCCGGAGCACATCGATGCCGAGGTCGTTCGCTTCGAGACGGCGGTGGCCCGCGTGCGCGAAGAGTGCGAAACCCTGCGTGGTCACCTTCCGGAAGGCGCGCCGACGGAACTGGCGGCATTCATCGACCTGCACCGCCTGATCCTCGAGGACTCGATGCTGTCGCAGGCACCCAAGCGTCTGATCCGGACCCAGGCCTGCAATGCAGAATGGGCCTTGGCACAGCAGACCGAAGCCGTGATCACCCAGTTCGAGAACATCGAGGACCCCTATCTGCGCGAGCGCAAGCACGACGTGCGGCAGGTGGCCGACCGCATCCTCAAGGCCCTGCTCGGCCACCCCGGCCAGGCCCACCTCAAACACTTCGACGAACCCACGGTGCTGGTCGCGCACGACCTGTCGCCCTCCGACATGGTGATCTTCAAGCGCCAGGCCTTCGCCGGCTTCATCACCGACCTGGGCGGCGCCACCTCGCACACGGCGATCCTGGCGCGCAGCCTGGGCATCTCCTCGGTGATGGCCCTGCACAATGCCCGCGCACTGATCCAGGAAGGCGACTGGCTGATCGTCGACGGCGTCGCCGGGGTGGTCATCGTCGACCCCGACCAGGCCATCCTCGACGAATATCGCCTGCGCCACAACCAGTGGCGGCTGGAACAGCAGAAGCTCAAGCGGCTGAAGACCAGTCCGTCCGCCACCCTCGACGGCGAGCCGGTGGATCTGCTTGCCAATATCGACCTGCCGCACGACGTGAAGGACGCGCTGGAGGAGAATGCCGCCGGCATCGGCCTGTTCCGCAGCGAATTCCTGTTCATGAACCGCCCCACCCCGCCTTCCGAGGACGAGCAGTTCGAGGCCTACCGGCATGTGGTCAAGGCCATGAAGGGGCGGCCGGTGGTGATCCGCACCCTGGACGTCGGCGCCGACAAGTCGTTGCCCTGGCTGGGTCTGGAAAGCGAGAACCCCGCCCTGGGGCTGCGCGCCATCCGTCTGTGTCTGGCCGAACCGCACCTGTTCGTCGGTCAGTTGCGAGCCATTTTGCGCGCCAGCCATTATGGCCAGGCGCGCATCCTGCTGCCCATGCTTACCACCCTGCCTGAACTCGACCAGGCCCTGGCCATGATCGAATCGACCAAGGCCGCATTGCGCGCCGAGCGCATCGCATTTGACGAGCACATCAAGATCGGCGGCATGATCGAGGTGCCCGCCGCCGCCCTGGCGGTGGAGTGGTTCGCGCGCAAGCTGGATTTCATCTCCATCGGCACCAACGACCTGATCCAGTACAGCCTGGCCATCGACCGCACCGACGACAGCGTCGCCCACCTCTACGACCCGCTGCATCCGGCGGTGCTGTATCTGGTGGCGCAGACCATCAGGACCGCCAAACGGCTCGGTTGCCCGGTGTCGGTGTGCGGCGAGATGGCCGGCGACGCGCGCTACACGCGGCTGTTGATCGGCCTCGGTCTGCGCAGCTTTTCCATGCACCCCGCGCATCTTCTGGCGGTGAAGCAGCAGGTGCTGCACAGCCAGACCGCCACCCTGGAGACCCTGGCGGGCAAACTCATGCGGGCGGGCGACCCGGAACGCATCCAGGCCTATCTAGAACGCATCAACACCTGAGTCCGACCTGATCGGCGATGGCGGGAATTGTCCGAATTGTCTAGTCGGCCTAGTCCAATTGTATGCATGCCGCGCTGTTCTAATGCGCTACGCTTTGCATTAACAGGCTGTTAAGATTTGCCCCGCATTCATTACCCCTACACGGAGAGAGACCATGAAGACCGCCCTGCTGTTCGCCGCCGCCCTTGTCGCCGTTTCAGGCACTGCTTCCGCCAGCCAGCAACTCGCCCAGCAACGGGGTTGCATGAGCTGCCACCAAATCGAGCGCAAGACGGTCGGCCCCTCCTACAAGGACGTGGCCAAGAAATACAAGGGCGATGCCAGCGCCGAAGCCAAGCTGGTCGAGGCCGTCAAGAAAGGCGGCAAGGGCGTGTGGGGCACCGTTCCCATGCCGCCGCATCCGCAGGTCAAGGACGAGGAGATCCAGTCCATCGTCCAGTGGGTGTTGTCCCTGTAAGCGACCACGGCGTCGATCCCAAGGGCCCCGCACGGGGCCCTTGGCGTTTCTGGCAACCCGGCTTAGAAGCGCAGCAGCAGACGCTCCAGCAGGTACAGGAGGCCGAATGCCAGCGCACCGGCCAGGGTGAGCTGGAGCATGAAGCCGGACCAGCGCAGGTAGCGGCGCTCGCGGGTGAGCGACCAGGCCAGAAGCGGTACGACGATCGCGAGCGCGCACAGCGCCAGGAGCACGCGCACGAACATGGTCGTCAGCCCGGCAGGGGGACCCACATCGCTAGCAGCGCCGGCGGTGTATCCTCCGGCCGGGTGAAGGTGGCCCATTCCCAGGCCGTCGCGTCGTCGAGCAGGGCGCGCAGCAGGCGGTTGTTGAGACCGTGTCCGGACTTGTAGGCGGAGAACGCGGCAAGGATGGGGTGGCCGGCGAGGTAGAGGTCGCCCACGGCATCGAGCACCTTGTGCTTCACGAACTCGTCGGCGTAACGCAAGCCTTCGGCATTGAGCACCCGGTAGTCGTCCATGACGATGGCGTTGTCGAGGTTCCCGCCCAATGCCAGGCCGTTGGCGCGCAGGAACTCCACCTCACGCATGAAGCCGAAGGTGCGGGCGCGGCTGATCTCCTGCACATAGGACTGGCGGCTGAAATCGATGCCGATCTGGCGCGCCGACTTCTGGAACACGGGATGGTCGAAGTCGATCCTGAAGTCCAGCCGAAAGCCTTCATGCGGCGTGAATTCGGCCCATTTGTCGCCGTCCTCGACCCGTACCCGGCGCTTGACCCGGATGAAACGGCGCGCGGCGTTCTGCGCCTCGATGCCGGCCGACTGCAACAGGTATACGAAGGGTGCTGCGGAACCGTCCATGATCGGGATCTCGGCGGCATCCAGGTCGATGTACAGATTGTCGATGCCCAGCCCGGCGAGGGCGGACATCAGGTGTTCGACGGTGGCCACGCGCGCGCCACGGCATTCGAGCGCCGAGCACAGCCGGGTGTCGCTGACCAGATGCGGATCGACGCGGAAGTCGATTGGTTCGGGCAGGTCGACGCGGCGAAAAAAGATGCCGGCGTCGGGCGGCGCCGGGCGCAGGGTGAGATTCACCTTCTGCCCGGAATGCAGACCGACGCCAGCGGCGCGTACCAATGTCTTGATGCTGCGTTGCTGGATCATGCAGCCATTTTACTCTGCGTTTTAACCTAAAAACCGCAGTTAAACACGTCCGAAGGGCGGTCCAAACGGGTGGCTGGCGCGACCCGCACGCAAGGCGCAGGACAGCACGCCGTGCGGGTCCCGAGCGGAGCGAGGGAGGGGCCGCAGGCCCACAAGCGACGCCGCCGCAGGGGCGACCGCGAAGGGCGGAGCAGGGGCCCCTTGGGGGATGCGACCCCGAAGCGGGATGCAGGCAGCCCACGCGCGGTCGCCGGCATCCCCAAGGAGGCGCGAAAACTCGCCAGGGAAAATATCCCTTTCCCCTGGCGAGTTTCGAGCAAGCGAAGCGCAGCGGCCAAACGAGCCCGGGAAAATATCCCTTTCCCCTGGCGAGTTTCGAGCAAGCGAAGCGCAGCGGCCAAACGAGCTGGGGAAAATATCTCTCTTCCCGGACGGGTTTTGGCGCAGCCACAAAGCCAGGCGCCCGTTTGGGCCGCCAAGCGGGCGTGGAACGATCTTACCCAGACGGTGAAGTCGGGCGAAGGCTGAAAACTCAATGTATCCAACATGCTGCGAAGCCATCCAAGCGGTCAACTGGGGTTTTTAGGTTCAACAGCCTGTATAAGGTCGATCAGTCCGCCTGTTTGCGTAGGAATGCCGGGATGTCGAGGCTGTCGATGGCGCTGTCGTGGACGACGCTGGGGATCGACTCGACATTGCCGCGTCGGGTGCGCAGGATGGTCGGGATGTCGGTGTTGTCCTCATAGCCGCGCGGGGCCGGGCCGTCGGTGCCGGTACCCTGCAATACGCGTATCTCCGGCTTGTGCTGCTGGCGGGCGACCGGATTGCCCAGACCGGTGGCGACCATGGTCACCCGCAGTTCGGCCCCCATGCCCTGGTCGAATGCGGTGCCGACGATCACCGTCGCCTCGTCGGCGGTAAAGCCCTGGATGGTGTTCATCACCTCGTAGTATTCGTCGATGGTGAGGCTGTCGTCGGCGGTGATGTTGACCAGCACGCCGCGCGCGCCCTTGAGGTCGACGTTCTCCAGCAACGGGCTCTTCACCGCGGCCTCGGCAGCCTTGACTGCGCGACCTTCGCCGCTGGCGGTGGCAGAACCCATCATGGCCATGCCCATCTCGCTCATCACGGTGCGCACGTCGGCGAAGTCGACGTTGATCTCGCCCGGGGTGGTGATGATCTCGGCGATGCCGCCCACGGCGCTGTAGAGCACGTCGTTGGCGGCCATGAAGGCCTCATTGAGCTTCATGCCGCCGCCCAGCACCGAACGCAGCTTGTCGTTGGGGATGATGATCAGCGAATCGACGTATTCGGACAGTGCCTTGAGGCCATGGTCAGCCACCCGCATGCGCTTGCCCTCGAATGCGAACGGCTTGGTCACCACCGCCACGGTGAGGATGCCCAGCTCCTTGGCCACCTCGGCCACCACGGGGGCGGCGCCGGTGCCCGTGCCCCCCCCCATGCCGGCGGCGATGAACAGCATGTCGGCGCCGTCGATCAGCTCGGCGATGCGCTCGCGGTCCTCCAGCGCTGCCTCACGGCCGACCTCCGGCTTGGCGCCGGCGCCTAGGCCCTTGGTGACATTGGGACCGATCTGCAGCTGGACCGGTGCCTGGTTGCGTTTCAATGCTTGGGCATCGGTGTTGATGGCGAGGAATTCCACCCCGCTCATCCCCTTGCTGATCATGTGATCGACCGCGTTGCCACCGCAGCCGCCCACGCCGATGACCTTGATGACGGCTTCCTGGGCCTGTGTCTCTTCCAGTTCGAACAACATCTGCTTTCCCTCCTGAGGTACGCGCACAAAAAAATCGATGAGCCGTCAGACAACCGGCGGAAACTGTTGCAACACTTTCGCGCCGACACCGCACGCCTCACACCAAGATCAAAACGTATTCCTGAACCAGGCCTTCATCCGCTCCATGACCTGGGCAAAACTCGCCCCCTGCAACTTGCCGGCCTGATCCAGCTCATGCCGTTCCAGTCCGGCGATCAACAGACCGACGCTGGTCGCGTAGCGGGGATTGCGCACCCGCTCCGACAGGCCGCCGACGTATTCCGGCACGCCCACCCGCACCGGCATGTGGAACACCTCCTCGGCCAGTTCCACCATGCCCTTCATCTGGCTGGCGCCGCCGGTGAGCACCAGGCCGGACGACACCTGCTCCTCGAACCCGGAGCGGCGCAGCTCGGCCTGGATGAGGCCGTACAGCTCCTCCACCCGGGGTTCGATCACTTCCGACAGCATCTGCTTGGAAAGCATGCGCGCGCCGCGCTCGCCGATGCCGGGCACCTCCACCATCTCGCGTGCGTCGGCGAGCTGCCTCAATGCGATGCCGTGCTGGATCTTGAGATCCTCGGCCTCGCGCGTCGGGGTGCGCAGGGTCATGGCGATGTCGTTGGTGATCTGGTCGCCGGCGATGGGCAGCACGGCGGTGTGCTGGATGGCGCCGCGGGTGAACACGGTCAGATCGGTGGTGCCGCCGCCGATGTCGACCAGACACACGCCCAGGTCCTTTTCGTCGTCGTTGAGCACGGCGAGGCTCGACGCCAGCGGTTGCAGGATCAGGTCGCGCACTTCCAGGCCGCAGCGGCGCACGCACTTGACGATGTTCTGCGCCGCTGAGACCGCGCCGGTGACGATGTGCACCTTCACTTCCAGGCGCACGCCGGACATGCCGAGCGGTTCGCGCACACCCTCCTGGCCGTCGATGATGAACTCCTGCGACAACACGTGCAGGATCTGCTGATCGGTGGAGATGTTGACTGCACGCGCGGTCTCGATCACCCGGTCAACGTCGTTCTGCGACACCTCGCGGTCGCGGATCGGCACCATCCCGTGCGAATTGAGCGAGCGGATGTGGCTGCCGGACACGCCGGTGAACACCTGGTTGATCTTGCAGTTGGCCATCAGCTCGGCGTCCTCCAGGGCGCGCTGGATGGCGGCCACGGTGGCCTCGATGTTCACCACCACCCCTTTCTTGAGGCCACGCGACGGGCTCACACCCATGCCAAGGATGTTGAATCCACCCTCCGGCGGGACCTCGGCCACCAGGGCGACGATCTTCGATGTGCCGATGTCGAGGCCGACGATCAGGTCCTTGCTTTCACGTATCTTGTTCATGTCCGGGAAACTCATGTATTCCTGCCCGCGCTGCCCTGGATGCGCACCGCGAAGCCGTTCGGGTAACGCATGTCCACCCGGTGGATGCCGTCGTATTGGGCCGCGGCCAATGGATAGAAGGTGACGAATCGATGGAGGCGTTCTTCCAGCCGCTCCCGCCCCAGTTCGAGCACCAGCTCGCGGCCGGCCGTTTCCGGCTCGGGGCCGCCGGACAGGGCCAGCTGCCAGGCGCGACGGGCATCGACCCGCACGGACTCGATGCGCCAGCCATGCGCGCCAAGACGGGCCGTGAATTCAGCGAACCGGCGCGCCACCTCCGCTTCGCTGCCTTCGGGTGCAAGCACCCGCGGCAAGCCTGTCCAGGGGGGGACCGGAAACACCTCGCCATGCGTGTTGAGCACCGCCAGATCGTTCCAAGCCGCGGCTGGCACATGCTCCTCGATCTCCACCAGCAGGCGGTCGGGCCAGACCCGGCGCACGCGTGCCTCGCGCACCCAGGGCAACAGCTCGAATTCACGCCGCGCGACCTCTAGGTCGAGCGAGAAAAAACCGCCCCGCAGGGTAGCGATGATGGTCGGCGCGGCGGCTAAGGTTTCGGGCTGCTGTGCGCCACTGATTTCCACCGTGTGGAACAACAGGTGGTCCTCGGCCAGCCAGCGGCCGCCCTGCCAAAGCGCGAACGCCAGGGTGGCCGCCAGCACCAGCCGGGTGAGGCGATCGAGGCTGACTGGGTCATCCCACACGGGCGGCCTCCAGGAGGCTGAGACAAAGCCGGTCGAAATCGATGCCCGCCGCGCGCGCCGCCATCGGCACCAGGCTGTGGTCGGTCATGCCCGGCGAGGTGTTGATTTCAAGCGGATAGGGCTCGCCCCCGGCATCGAGCAGGATGTCCACCCGGCCCCAGCCACGGCAACCCAGGCTGGCGTAGGCGCGTCGGGCCAGATCCTGCATGCGCGCCTCCAGCGCTGCCGGCAGGCCGCTCGGGCACAGGTAGCGGGTGTCGTCGCGAAGATACTTGGCCTCGTAGTCGTAGAACTCGCTGGCCGGCTCGATCCGGATCACCGGCAGGGCGGTGAGGTTCTCGCCCTCGCCCAGGATGGCCACGGTGAACTCGCCGCCGGACAGATTGCGCTCGGCGATCACTAGGGGGTCGTGACGGGCTGCCTCGGCCCAGGCCTTGGCGAGTTCATCCACCGCCTTGACCTTGCTCACGCCGACGCTGGAACCCTCGTTGGCCGGTTTGACGAACAGCGGCAGGCCGAGCCGGGCCACCACCTCCGCGGCATCGTCCTCCGGGGTCAGCCGCATGTAATCCGGTACCGGCAACCCGGCCGCTTGCCAGATCAGCTTGCTGCGCCACTTGTCCATGCCCAGCGCCGAGGCCAGCACGCCGCTGCCGGTGTAGGGCAGGTCGATCAGATCGAGCGCGCCTTGCATGCGGCCGTCTTCGCCGCCGCGGCCGTGCAGGGCGATGAATACCCGCTCGAACCCGGCCGCCTCCAGTGCAGCCAACCCGGCCTCGGCCGGATCGAAGGGGTGCGCGTCCACGCCCTGCCGGCGCAGTGCCGCCAGAACCGCCGCGCCGCTTTTGAGCGATACCTCGCGCTCGGCGGAATGGCCGCCCATGAGTACGCCCACCTTGCCAAATACTGTCCTGCTCATACGCGCTCTCCGAGGATTCGCACTTCCCGTTGCAAGCGCACCCCGGTGCGCTCCGCGACCGTGGCTTCGACCTGATCGATCAGTGTCTCGATGTCGGTCGCCGTGGCGCCACCGGTGTTGACGATGAAGTTGGCATGCTTCTCCGACACTTGGGCACCGCCGATCGTCCTGCCTTTGAGGCCGCAGGATTCGATCAGGCGGGCGGCGTGATCGCCCGGCGGATTGCGGAACACCGAGCCGGCGTTGGGCAGTTCCAGCGGCTGGCTGGCCACCCGCGCGGCGAGCAGGCGCTTGATCTCCTGGCGCGAGACCGCGCCGTCGCCGCGCGGCAGCATCAGCCAGGCGGCGACGAACCATTCGGCGCGCGGCAGCACCGGCTCGACATGGCGGTAGCCGACGTGGAAATCCTTGGGCGAGCGCTTCTTCAGCGTGCCGGCACGGTCCAGGGTGAGCACCTGGCTGACGATCTCCCAGGTCTCGCGCCCGTAGCAGCCGGCGTTCATCGCCAGTGCGCCGCCCAGCGTGCCGGGGATGCCGGCCAAGAATTCGGCGCCCACCAGGTCATGGCGGGCGGCGAAGCGGGCCAGCTTGGGGCTGGACACACCCGCCTCGGCATACACCACGCCCAGGTCGCCCCGCACCCGTTCCAGCTCGATCCGGCCAAGGGCGCGATGCAGCAGCACCAAGGTTCCGGCAAATCCGCCATCCCGCACCAGCAGATTGCTGCCCAGACCGATGAATGCGAGCGGTTCCCGCACCCGGTCGCTCTGCATGAAGGCCTGCAGATCGGTCAGATCGGCGGGCACGTACACCTGCTCGGCGCGACCCCCGGCGCGCCAGGACACGTGCGCGGCCATCGCCACGTCGAAACGCAGTTCGCCGCGCAGCACTGGTGTGATCATGAGGTTTTCCGCCTGCGCGTTCATTGGCTGGCCTCCGCCAGTGCCAGCAAGGCGGCGGGCACCTGGCCCACCGAACCGGCGCCCATGGTCAGCACCACGTCGCCCGCCTCGACGAAATCGGCGATCGCCTGCGGCAGTTCGACGACGTCAGCGACGAACACCGGCTCGACCTTGCCCGCCACCCGCACGGCGCGCGCCAGGGAGCGGCCATCGGCGGCGACGATGGGCGCCTCGCCGGCCGGATACACCTCGGTGAGCAGCAGGGCGTCGGTCTGCGACAGCACCCGCGCGAAATCCTCGAACAGGTCGCGGGTGCGGCTGTAGCGGTGCGGCTGGAAGGCCAGCACCAGGCGCCGACCGGGAAAGGCGCCGCGCGCCGCGGCCAGGGTGACGGCCATCTCCGCCGGGTGGTGGCCGTAATCATCGACCAGGGTGATGCGCTTGCCGGCCAGGGTGAGCTCGCCATGGCGCTGGAAGCGCCGGCCAACGCCCGAGAACGCCGCCAGGGCGCGCTGCACGGCGACATCCGGGATCTGCAGCTCCCAGGCCACGGCGATCGCCGCCAGGGCGTTGAGCACGTTGTGGCGGCCGGGCAGGTTGAGCGTGATGTTGATCGGCGCCCGCTCGCCGTTACGCAGCGCGGTGAAATGCATGCACCCGCCGTCGGCGCGGATGTCCACGGCCTGGAAGGCGCAATCGTCGCCCGTGCCATAGGTGAGCATGGGTTTTTCGATGCGCGGCAGGAGCTCGCGCAGCACCGGGTCGTCGGCGCACAGGATGGCTATGCCGTAGAACGGCAGGCGTTGCAGGAAGTCGACGAAGGCCGATTTCAGGCGCTCGAAGTCATGGCCGTAGGTTTCCATGTGGTCGGCGTCGATGTTGGTGATGATCGACAGCACCGGACTGAGGAGCAGGAATGAGGCGTCCGATTCATCGGCCTCCGCCACCAGCCACTCGCCCTGGCCAAGACGGGCGTTGGCGCCGGCGGCGATGAGCTTGCCGCCGATCACGAAGGTGGGGTCGAGGCCGGCCTCGCCCAGCACACTGGCGACGAGGCTCGTGGTGGTGGTCTTGCCGTGCGTGCCGGCCACGGCGATGCCCTGCTTGAAACGCATCAACTCGGCCAGCATCATCGCCCGCGCCACCACCGGGATGCGCGCGGCGCGCGCGGCCTGGACCTCTGGATTGTCTTCACGCACCGCGCTGGAGATCACCAGCACGTCGGCGCCCGCGACGTTTTCTGCGGCATGACCGATGCGGATGCGGATGCCCAGGCCGGCCAGACGCCGGGTCGCGGCGTTGTCGGCCAGATCGCTGCCGGACACCGAAAAGCCCAGATTCGCCATCACCTCGGCGATGCCGCTCATGCCAGCACCGCCGATGCCCACGAAGTGGATATGCCGGACCTTGTGTTTCACCGTGCAATCTCCTCGATGAGCTCGACCACGCGGGCGGTGGCGGCGGGCTTGCCCAGGGCGCGCGCCTTTTCCGCCCGTTCAACGAGCCCGGCGCGAGTGAGCCCGCCGATCCATGCGGCCAGCGCGGTCTCGCTCAGCGTTTCCTGCGGCATCAGCCAGGCCGCGCCCGCGTCGGCGAGAAAGCGCGCGTTCGCGGTCTGGTGGTCGTCGACTGCATGCGGGAATGGCACCAGCGCCGCCGCCACACCCCCCGCCGCCAGCTCGGCGATGGTGGAGGCCCCGGCGCGGCAAAGCACGACGTCGGCCCAGGCCAGCGCCTCGGCCATGTCGGCGATGAAGTCGATGCATTCAGCCTCGACCCCGGCTGTGGCATAGGCCGTGCGCAGGGCATCGATGTGCCGGGCGCCGGACTGATGCCGCACCGCGGGACGGGCCTCCGGCGCGATGCGCGCCAATGCGGCCGGCACGAGCGCGTTGAGCGCCGCCGCGCCCAGGCTGCCGCCCACCACCAGCAGGCGCAGCGGTCCCTCGCGCCCGGCCAGGCGCAGCGCAGGCGAATCGAGCGCGGCGATCGCATCGCGCACCGGGTTGCCTACCCATTCCGCATCCACCTTGCCGCACGGCAGGGGTTTGTCCTTGCCGCCCCGCAGCGCGCCCGGCAGACCCAGCAGCACACGGTCGGCCAAACAGGCCAGGACCCGGTTGGTCAGTCCGGCGATGGCGTTTTGCTCGTGGATGATCAGGGGCTTGCCCAGAAGCGAGGCCATCATGCCGCCGGGGAAGGCGGGGTAGCCGCCGAAGCCGATCACCACATGCGGCCGTGCCCGGCGGATCGCCCGGATCGCCTGGACGAAGGCCAGCAGCAACTGCATGGGCAGCAAAAACAGGCGCAATGCACCTTTGCCGCGCACCCCGCCCATGGCGAGCCAGGCCATGGTAAAGCCGCGCTCGGGCACCAGACGCGCCTCCATGCCGCCTTGGGTGCCCAGCCAGACCACGTGCCAGCCCCGTGCGCGCAAGGCCTCGGCCACCGCCAGTCCCGGCATGATGTGACCACCGGTGCCGCCGGCCATGATGAGCGCGGTTTTCACGGTCGCAGTCATGACTTCTTTCCCCGCATCAGGCAGCTGTTTTGGCTTCGGCCGGCCGCATGCGCGGCCTTAACCTGCTCGCGCAGGTTAGCCTGCGCCGAAATCGCCGCTCCGTGCCTGCCCAACGGCATGTGTTGTGCGCGCCAAGTCATGAGGCGGCGATTTTGGCTTCGGCCGGCCGCATGCGCGGCCTTAACCTGCTCGCGCAGGTTAGCCTGCGCCAGAACAGGTGCCTTGCCAGCGAGTACGAAGCGCATCATGAATTCAACCGGTGTCATGACTTTTTACCTCGCATGAGGCACCTGTTTTCATAATCCACCCGCACGAGGAGGGCGAGGGCGAGGCAGTTGGCGACGATGCCGGAGCCGCCGTAGCTCATGAGCGGCAGGGTGAGGCCTTTGGTGGGCAGCAGGCCGAGATTCACACCCATGTTGATGAAGCCTTGCAGGCCGAACCACAGCCCGACCCCTTGGGCGGCGAGTGCCTGGAAATTGCGTTCCATCACCGAGGCCTGCCAGCCGATCGAGAATGCGCGCCAGGTGAGCCAGGCGAACAGCAAGATCACCGTGATCACGCCGATGAAGCCGAGTTCCTCGCCGATCACCGCAAGCAGGAAATCGGTATAGGCCTCGGGCAGGTAGAACAGCTTCTCGATGCTTTCGCCCAGGCCGACGCCGAACCATTCGCCGCGCCCGAATGCGATCAGTGCATGGGTGAGCTGGTAGCCGCTGCCAAGCGGGTCGGCCCAGGGGTCCATAAAGCCAAGCACCCGTTGCAGGCGGTAAGGCGACATCCAGATCAGAAGCACGAAGCCGGCCGCGAGCAGACCCATCAGGCCGACGAGCAGACGCCAGTTGAGGCCGCCCAGGAACAGGATGCCGAGCGCGATGGACACGATCACCACGAATGCGCCGAAATCCGGTTGCAGGAGCAGAAGCCCGCCCAACACCAGCATGACCAGGAACATCGGCATGAAGCCGCGGCTTACGTTTTCCATGTGCGCGGCCTTGCGTACCGTGTAGTCGGCGGCATAGAGGATGGTGGCGAACTTCATCAGCTCGGAGGGTTGGAAATTGCCCAGCGGCCCGAGCGGGATCCAGCGCCGGGCGCCATACACCTCCTTGCCGATGAAAGGCACCAGCACCAGCACCAGGCCCAGACTGCCGAGCACGAACAGCGTCGGCGCCGCCTTCTGCCACAATGCGGTGGGGATCTGGAATACGGCATAGGCCAGTCCAAGCCCCAGCGCCAGATAGCTTGCGTGGCGGATCAGGTAGAAAGCCGGCTGCTGGTTCGCGCTCTTGGCCTCGGCAATCGCGGCGGAAGCGGAATACACCATCACCAGGCCCAGCCCGAGCAGGATCGCCGCCACCCACAAGAGCGACCAGTCGAACGGCGCCAGGGCGGAGCGGTTGAGCGCGGCGTTATGAAACATCCGCGCCTCCTTCATGCCCGGCCAGGGCACGCACCGCCGCCACGAACACCGCGGCGCGATGCTTGTAGTCGCGGAACATGTCGAAGCTCGCGCACGCGGGCGAGAGCAGGACCGCCTCGCCGGCGCGCGCCTGTCCGGCGGCCAGCCGCACCGCGTCTTCCAGACGGGGGGCATGCTGGATCGGCACTCGGCCAGCGAGCGCCGCCTCGATCCGGGGCGCGTCCCGACCGATCAGGATCACGCCGCGCACCCTGGCCAGGGCGTCGGCGAGTGGACTGAAGTCCTGGCCCTTGCCGTCGCCGCCGGCGATCAGCCAGACCGGCCGCTCGAATCCGTCCAGAGCTGCGGCGGTGGCGCCGACGTTGGTGCCCTTGGAGTCGTCGTAATACCGCACGCCCGCCACTTCGGCCACGAATTCAACCCGGTGCGGCAGGCCGCGGAAGGTTTGCAGGGCGGCGAGCAGGGGCGGGTATTCGAGGCCGATCATCCGGCACAGGGCCAGCGCGGCGAGCGCGTTCGCGGCGTTGTGACGGCCGGGGATGGGCAGCGCGTCGAGCGGCAGCAGGGCCGCATCGCCCTCGGCCAGCCAGCTGCGACCGTCGCGCGTGACGAGGCCGAAGTCGCTTGCGCATTCCGCCACGCCGAGGCCAAAACGCACCACCGCGCGGCCGGGCCGGGCCATGGCCATCACCCGGGCGTCGTCGCGGTTCAGCACCTGCACGCCCGCGCCGGTGAAGATGCGCGCCTTGGCGGCGGCATAGTCGTCCATGCCGGCGTAACGATCCATGTGGTCTTCGGAAAGATTGAGCACGGTCGCGGCGTCGGCGGCGAGTGTGCTCGTGCTTTCCAGCTGGAAGCTGGAAAGCTCCAGCACCCATACGTCCGGCGCGCGACCTTGCAGCTCACGCTCGGCCAGTGCGTCGAGCACTGGCAGGCCGATGTTGCCAGCCACCACGGTGTCCAGACCGGCGGCCTCGCACAGATGGCCGGTGAGGCGGGTGACCGTGCTCTTGCCGTTGGAGCCGGTGATGGCGATGATTTTCGCGGCGCTGCCGGCGATGGCTCGCGCGAACAGCTCCACGTCGCCGATTATGTCCTTGCCGGCGGCGCGCGCGGCGGCGATCTCCGGGGTGGTGAGCGCCACGCCGGGGCTTGCCACGATCAGCTCGGCCCAGTCGAAATCGGCCGCATCGAAGCGGCCCAGGGTCAACGCCAGCTCGGGGAATGCCTCGCGAGTCTGGTGCGCGTGTGGCGGCTCGCTGCGGCTGTCGCAGCCCCTGACCTCGGCGTCGTGCTCCAACAGCCAGCGCACGCAGGATGCGCCGGTATCGCCCAGGCCGACGACCAGGGCGCGCTTGCCGGAGGGATCGAACGCCGTCTTCATCGCCCTTACCTCAGCTTCAGGGTGGAAAGGCCGATGAGCACCAGCATCATCGAAATGATCCAAAAACGGACGACGACTTGGGTTTCCTTCCAGCCCTTCTTCTCGAAGTGGTGGTGGATGGGGGCCATGAGGAAAATGCGTTTGCCGCGCAGTTTGTAGGAGCCGACCTGGAGCATCACCGAGATGGTTTCCATGACGAACACCCCGCCCATGATGAACAGCACGATTTCCTGGCGTACCACCACGGCGACCAGGCCGAGCGCGGCGCCCAGCGCGAGCGCGCCGACATCGCCCATGAACACTTCGGCGGGATAGGCGTTGAACCACAGGAATGCAAGCCCGGCGCCCACCATGGCGCCGCAGAATATGGTCAGCTCGCCGGCGCCGGGGATGTGCGGCACGCCGAGGTACTTGGCGAACACGGCATGGCCCGCGACGTAGGCGAAGATGCCCAGGGCGCCGGCGACCATGACCGTGGGCAGGATGGCCAGCCCGTCGGCGCCGTCGGTCAGGTTTACGGCGTTGCTGCTGCCGACGATGACGAAATAGGCGAGGATGACGAAGCCGACCGCGCCGAGCGGCATCACTACGTTCTTGAAGAAGGGCACGATGAGTTCGGTCTGCGCCGGCAGGTTGGCCGACCACGCCAGCCAGGCGGCCACCATGAGCGCGATCACCGATTGCCATAAATACTTCCAGCGCGAGGGCAGGCCCTTGGGATTCTTTTCCACCACCTTGCGCCAGTCGTCCACCCAGCCGATGGCGCCGAAGCCGAGCAGGGTGATGAGCGCGAGCCAGACGTAGGTATTGCCCAGATCGGCCCAGAGCAGGGTGGTGAGCACGATCGCCGACAGGATCAGCGCCCCGCCCATGGTCGGGGTGCCGGCCTTGACGAGATGGGTCTGCGGGCCGTCGTCGCGCACCGGCTGGCCGATCTTCAGCTCGGTGAGCTTGCGGATCATGTACGGCCCAATCAGAAACGAAACGATCAGGGCAGTGAGCGCCGCCAGCACCGCGCGCAGCGTGATGTAGTTGAACACGTTGAAGGCACGGATGTCCTCGCCCAGCCATTGCGTCAGCATCAGGAGCATTGCCCGGCCTCCAGGAAGGATTGCACCACCCGTTCCATCTTCATGAATCGGGAACCCTTGATGAGCACCGTCACGTCTGGGGCCAGCGCGCACTCGATTTCGGCGAGAAGCTCCTCGATGCGCTCGAAATGCATGCCGCCCGGCCCGAACGCGGCGGCCGCGGCGGCGGAAAGCTCACCCAAGCAGAACAGGCGGTCGATGCCGGCAGCGCGCGCCCGGATGCCGATCTCGGCATGCAGTTCGCGCCCGTCCGGCCCCAGCTCGCCCATGTCGCCCAGCACCAGGATGCGGGTGCCCGTCTGGGCCGCCAGCACCTCGATGGCGGCGGCTACTGAATCCGGGTTGGCGTTGTAGCTGTCATCGATCAGACGAGCCCCCAGGATGCAGGGGTGAACCTGCAAGCGTCCGCGCGTGCCCTGCCAGGCGGCAAGACCGCGACCGATCACTTCCGGAGCCACCCCCAGGGCGTGCGCCGCCGCGGTCGCCGCGACCGCGTTGCGGACGTTGTGCAGACCCGGGGCGGCCAGCCGGGTGGTGAGAGCGCCGGCCGGGGTGACGATGTCGATTTCGGTGCCCAGGGGCTCCAGTCGCCAAGCGCGGGCATGCACGTCGGCCTGGGCGGAGAGGCCGAAGGTGAGTACCCGCTTGTCCTGGCAGAGGCCCTGCCAGAGGTCGGTGTGCGGGTCGTCGAGGTTGATCAGCGCAACGCCGTCCGGCGTGAGGCCGGCGTAGATCTCACCTTTGGCGCGAGCAATGGTCTCGACGCTGCCCAGCCCTTCCAGATGGGCCCGCATGGCATTGTTGACCAGGGCCACGTCGGGTTGGGCGAGCCGGGTGAGGTAGTCGATCTCGCCGGCGTGGTTCATGCCCATCTCGATCACCGCGTAGCGATGGCCGGGGTTCAGGCGCAACAGGGTGAGCGGTACGCCGATGTCGTTGTTGAGGTTGCCTTGGGTGGCGAGCACGGCTGCCTCGCCGGCCTCGGCGCGCAGGATGGCGGCGCTCATCTCCTTGACCGAGGTCTTGCCGTTGCTGCCGGTGATGGCCAGACGCCGGGCCGGCATGCGGCCGCGATGCCAGGCGGCGAGGCGGCCCAGGGCCAGGCGGGTGTCGTCGACGACGATGGCCGGGGCCAGGTCGAGGCCGGCGCACGCTTCGATCATCACCGCCGCCGCACCTTGTTCGAGGGCGCGGGCGGCGAATGCGTGGCCGTCGAAGCGCTCGCCGCGCAGGGCCACGAACAGCGCGCTCGCGGGCAGGGCGCGGCTGTCGGTGGCCACCGCGTCGAATTCGATGTCGCCGCCGCGTACCGCGCCGCCGATGGCCCGGGCGACCTCACGCAGTCGCATGTCTTGCTCCTTGCCATTGTCCCAGCGCGCGGGCCGCGGTCTCGACATCCGAGAACGGCCGCCGTTCGCCGGCGATTTCCTGATGGGTCTCGTGCCCCTTGCCCGCGATCAGGACCATGTCTGCCGCGCCGGCCTCGGCGATGGCCGCCTGGATCGCGGCCTCACGCTCGAGAATCACGGTCTGGCCGGGCGGCATGCCGGCGAGGATGTCGGCGGCGATTTCGGCCGGGTCTTCATGGCGGGGGTTGTCGCTGGTGACGATGACGCGGTCCGCCAGGGCCGCCGCCACTTCGCCCATGAGCGGCCGCTTGCCGCGGTCACGACCGCCGCCGCAGCCGAACACGCAGAGCAGGCGGCCCGGGGTGAGTGGACGCAGGGTGCGCAACACTTGTTCGAGCGCATCCGGAGTATGGGCGTAGTCGATGATCACCCCGGGCCCGCCGACACCACCCAGGCGCTGCATGCGCCCCGCCACCGGTCGTACTTCGGCCAGCGCGGCGATGGCGGCGTCGAGGCCGATCCCGCTCACCAGGAGGGCGCCCAGGCAGGCGAGCAGATTGCTGGCATTGAAGCGACCAATCAGGGGACTGTCGATCTCGGCCCGGCCCCAGTCGCACTCCACCGCCAAAGTGAGGCCGCGGTCGTCCAGGCGCCGCAGCCGCCCGCGCAACTCGCCCCGATCGAGTCCGTAGCCCAGCACCCGGGTCGGCCCGCCGGCGAGGTTGGCGGCGAGGCTGCGGCCGAATGCGTCGTCCAGATTGAGTACCGCATACGCAAGCCCCGGCCAGCCGAACAGACGGGCCTTGGCCTGGGCGTAGCTCGCCATGTCGCCGTGGTAGTCGAGGTGGTCGCGCGACAGGTTGGTGAGCACCGCGACATCGAAATGCACTCCCTCCACACGGTCCTGATCGAGCGCATGCGAGGACACCTCCATGGCCACCGCGTCCACGCCGGCGGCGCGATAGTGGGCCAGCAGGCCATGCAGGGTGACCGCGTCCGGCGTGGTGTGACTGCTTCCAGCCAGTGCGCCGACCGGGCCGTTGCCCAAGGTGCCGATGATCGCAGCGCGTCGGCCGAGCGCATCCAGCGCCTGGCCCAGCCAGTGACTGACCGAGGTCTTGCCGTTGGTGCCGGTGATGCCGATCATCCATAGATGGCGGGAAGGCGTTTCCCACCAAGCGTTGGCGAGCGCCGCCGCCTGACGGCGCAGATCCGGCACGGGACGGTGCTCGAGCGGCAGATCGGCGGCAGCGACCGCGCCGTGCGGCTCCCACAGCACCGCGGCAGCCCCTGCCGCCACCGCGGCGGCAATGTAGTGGCGCCCGTCGTGCGTTGCGCCCGGAAAGGCCAGGAACACATCCCCGGGCCGCACCTGGCGGCTGTCCGCGACCAGGCGTGCGCTGGCCGGCAGGCGCTGCTTGAGCTCGGCAAGCCAGGCGGGATTCATACCATTTCCCCCACCACTTCGAGCGGTGGCGGCGGCACATCCTCGATCGGCGCGTCCGGCGGCAGGGCCATGAAGCGCAGCGCCCCGGCCATCACCTTGGCGAATACCGGCGCCGCGACCTGGCCGCCGTAATAGACCTTGCCGCCCGGCTCGTCGATCATGACCGCCACCACCAGGCGCGGATCGCTCACCGGTGCCAAGCCGACAAATGAAGCGATGTATTTGTCCGGCGCGTAACGGCCGTCCACCAGCTTGTGCGCGGTTCCGGTCTTGCCGCCGACGCGGTAGCCCATGACTCGCGCCCTGGGGGCGGTGCCACCCGGCTCGGTGACGGTTTCCAACATCGCGAGCAGGGATTCCGCGGTCTCGCGCGACATCACCCGGCGACCGCTGGCGACCTCCTGACGCTTGAGCACAGTGAGCTCGGGCATCACGCCGCCGTTGGCGAATGTCGTGTAGGCCCGCGCTAGATGCAGCAGAGTGGTGGACATGCCGTGGCCAAAGGCCATGGTGGCCTTTTCGATCGGCCGCCAGGTTTCATAGGGACGCAGCCGGCCGCCCACCTCGCCAGGGAAGCCAACCCCCGGCGGGGCACCGAAACCGGCGCGGTTGAGCAGCCTCCAGTAGTCTTCCGACTTCATGTCGAGCGCAATCTTGGCGGTGGCGACGTTGCTGGACACTTGGATGGCCTGGGCCAGGGTGAGAACTCCTTTCGGATGCACGTCGGAGATGCGCTTGTTGCCCACCATCATGTAGCCTGGCCCGGTGTCGATGGTCACGTCGGGGCGCACCGCCCCGGCTTCCAGGGCGGACGCCACCAGGAAGGGCTTCATGGTCGAGCCGGGTTCGAACACATCGGTCACCGCCCGGTTGCGCATCCGTTCCGGGCGCAGGCTGGCGCGATTGTTGGGGTTGTATGCGGGCAGGCTGGACAGGGCCAGGATCTCGCCGCTCCTGGCGTCGAGCACCACCACCGCACCGGCCTTGGCCTGGTGCTCGGCCAGCGCCGCCGCAAGCTCGCGCCAAGCCAGGTATTGCATTTGCAGGTTGATGCTGAGGGTGAGGTCGCGGCCATGCTTGGGTTCGCGCAGCAGGTCGAGCTCCTCGATGATGTTGCCGAGCCGGTCGCGCACCACCCGCTTCGTTCCCGGCACGCCGGCCAGCCAGCTTTCGAAGGCCAGCTCCAGACCCTCCTGCCCCTTGTCCTCGGCGCTGGTGATGCCCACCAGCTGGGCGATCACCTCGCCGGCCGGGTAGTAGCGACGGTATTCCGGGATCGAGTGCAGGCCCGGGATGCCCAGCGCCAGAGCGCGCGCCGCCAGGTCGGGAGGAAGCTGGCGACGCAGGTACACGAAACTGCGCCGCGCGTCGGCGAAGGTGCGCGCCAAGGCGTCCGGATCGAGGTTGAGCAGGCTGGCCAGGGCCTGGATCTGGGCCGGACTGGCCTCGGCATGGCGTGGGTCCACCCACAAGGACTCGACTGGCGTGCTGATCGCCAGCGGCTCGCCGCGGCGGTCGGTGATCATGCCGCGATGGGCGGGGATGGCCACGACCCGGTTGACCCGCTTGTCCCCCTGTTCGTTGAGGAACTCCGTCTGCCCGATCTGTAGCCAGACGGCGCGCGCGCCGAGCGCCAGGAAACCGCCCAGCAGGCAGGCCAGCACCAGGCGCATGCGCCAGCGTTGCAGGTCCTGGCGCAGGAGCGGATTGGCGCGCCGGCTATTGGGTGGGATGCGCGCCGCCCTCATGGTGCCGCCTCCGCAAGGGGGGCGCGCAACACCCGGATGCGCTTCGCTTCGGGACTGTGCATGCCCAGATGATTCGTGGCGACCTGTTCGATGCGTGCGTGCATGGCCCAGGTGCTCTGCTCCAGTTGCAGACGGCCCCACTCGATGTCGATGGCGCGGGCTGCCTTTTGCGCCGCTTGCAGCTCCACAAACGATTTGCGCGCCTGATGGCGCGCAGTGACGACCGACAAGGCACAGGCCAGGGCAATCAGGCCCAGGAACAGGTTCAGCCGCAGCATGACCCCTCCCGCCGCTCGGCCACCCGCAGCACGGCGCTGCGCGCGCGCGGGTTGGCGGCTGCCTCGGCGGCGCTCGCCCGCTGCGCCTTGCCGACCGGGCGCAGGCGACCGCCGACGCCGACCTCGCCGGGGATGGGAATCTCCGGCGGTGGCGCCTCGCCGCGAGACTCGGCGCGAATGAACTGCTTGACCCGACGATCCTCCAGGGAGTGGAAGCTGATCACCGCCAGCCGCCCGCCGGTTTTCAGCAGATCGACGCTCGCCGGCAACGCCTGTTCCAGCTCTTCAAGCTCGCGGTTAATGTGAATCCGCACAGCCTGAAAGGTGCGCGTGGCCGGATCCTGGCCTCGCTCGCGGCTGCGCACCGCGCCCGCCACGATCCGTGCGAGCTGCCCGGTCGTGGTGAGCGGCTGGATTTGCCGCGCCGCAACAATCGCCCTTGCAACCGACTTAGCAAACCGCTCTTCGCCATATTCCCTCACCACCCGCGCGATCTCGTCTTCATCGGCCGAGTTCAACCATTCGGCCGCGCTCACTCCCTGGCCCGGGTCCATGCGCATGTCCAGCGGCGCATCCTGGCGAAAGCTGAAACCGCGCCCGGCGGTATCGATCTGCGGGCTCGACACCCCTAGATCGAACAGCACCCCGTCCACCGCCGCCATGCCGCTCTCGCGCGCCACCTCGCTGATCCTGCCGAATGGGGCGTGCGCCATGCGAAAACGCGGGTCGTTCCAGCCCCTGCCCACCGCCACCGCCTCCGGATCGCGATCCATGGCCAAGAGGCGGCCGGATTCGCCCAGCCGGTCGAGGATGGCGCGGCTGTGACCGCCCCGGCCGAAGGTGGCGTCGATGTAGGCACCGCCCTCGCGCACATTCAAGGCGGCCACCGCCTCGCGCAGCATGACCGGGACATGGCCGCCGCTCATAGCGAGAATCCCTTCAGCTCGTCCGGCAACTCGCCATCGCGCATCACTTCGCTCAGCATCGCCGGCAGCTCTGCCACCGAGGCGTACTCCGCCTCCCAGTCGGCGGCGTTCCAGATCTCGAACTTGTTGCCCTGGCCCACCAGCATCACATCTTTTTCCAGACGCGCCTTCTCGCGCAGGGGCGCGGGCAGCAGGATGCGACCGGCCGAATCCATGTCGAGGTCGATGGCATTGCCGACGATGCTGCGGCGCAGACGGGCATAGAGTGGGTTGAAGCTGGACAGCGCGTTGAGCTTCCGCTCGATCGGCTCCCAGTCCGGGAAGGGGTACAGGGCAAGACAGTTGGCCGGGTCGAGCGTCACCACCAGACGTCCCTCGCAACGCGCCTGCAGGGCGTCGCGATGCCGCGTCGGGATGGCCAGACGGCCCTTGCCGTCGAGCGCCAATGGGGTTGACCCGCGAAACATGATGCTGAATGGAGCCAAACGACGTCGGCCTGCGCCGACTCCACTTGCCCCCACTTTCCTCCACTTTCCTCCACCGATGCCCACTATAGTGAAGCCGATCCCGGAAAGTCAAGCCGGGCCGGAAAATATTTCCAATGCGGACAAGCACTTATGCCCAAAAAGCGAGCTTGTTCGGGGGCGTTTTCAATATGAACGAATGGCTACGCGGCGAACTTAAAGTAACTTGTTAAGAATTGGGCCTGCCTTCTTCCCGCCGGGAGCGCCTTTTGTCTCCATCCTTCGCACGCGTACAATCCAAAAAGCAGCCCGAACCGGGGGGGTGGCCACACGTACCCGCCTCGCGCTTGCTGAACGGAACGCGCCGCGCGAGACCCATGAACCAGGACCTGCAAAAGACCCTCTGGGCCGCGGCCGACAAGCTCGCCTCCGACCCCCCCGCTGGGTGCACGGCACGCCGCCCGTCGGCAACGCCAACTACGCTTGGCTGCAACACATCCTCTGGCACCTCAAACCCGGCGGCCAGGCCGGCGTGGCGCTGACCAATGGCTCCATGTTCTCCAACCTGGACAACGAAGGCGCCATCCGCCGCGCCATGGTGGAGTCCGACGCGGTGGGAGTCATGGTCGCGACCGGCGCGGCGAGTTCCTGTTCATCGACGCGCGAAAACTTGGAACGATGCAAACCCGCGTGCGGAGGGTGTTCGAGGACGACGACGAGGTCTTCGCCGACAAAATGGACCGCCTCACCGCCCAACTGGCCGAACAGATGGAGAAGGGGCGGGAACCGGATAAGGGGATTCGGGGGCGGCTGGAAAAATTGGGGTATGCGGTATGAGCATGGGACACGAACCGGAAAAGCGGAGCGTCGATGAAATCATCGACTCCGGCGCAGCCGATCGAGCTGCGCGCCCTCATGGACAATCTGGGTTCAACAGCCTGGTAAGCCGCAACGGCGACGCAATGCCTCCTGCGGCAGCGCGCTCATGCCGGGTTGCCGGGGCGATTGTCGATGTGGCCGTCGATGATGGTGTAGCGCACCCGGCCGCGCACCTCCATGCCGAGATAGGGGCTGTTGCGGCCCAGGCTCGATAGAGTGGCCGGGCTCACCGTCCAGGACGCCTCCGGGTCGAACAGGCACAGGTCGGCGGCGTCCCCCACCGCTAGGCGGCCGGCGGGGATGCCGAGGATGCGCGCCGGCCGCTCGGTGATCAGGCGCAGCGCTTCGCTCCAGGCCACGCCAGCCTCGCGCGCCCATTGCAGGGTGAGCGGCAGCAACAGCTCCACGCCGGTGATGCCAGGCTCGGATTCCTGGAAAGGCAACTGCTTGGCGTCGTCATCCACCGGCGCGTGGTCCGAACAGATCGCATCGATGGTGCCGTCGATGAGTGCTGCGCGAATGGCGTCGCGGTCGCGCTGGCTGCGAAAGGGCGGGTATACATGGGTGTTGGCGTTGAAATCGGCGACATCCAGCTCGGTGAGGTGGGCATGGTGGACGTTGATGTCGCAGCTCACCGGCAGGCCCTCGCGCTTCGCGGCACGCACCATTTCGATCCCCTCGCGGCTCGACAGCCGGGCGAGATGCACCCGGGCGCCGGTCTCGCGCACCATGAGCAGCAAGGTGCTGATGGCGAGGGTCTCGGACAGCACCGGGATGCCGGGCAGGCCGAGGCGCGCCGCCACCGCGCCGTCGTGCGCCACCCCGCCCCGGACCAGATGCGCGTCGCACGGCCGCAGCCAGACCGGGAAGCCGAAGGTGTGGGCGTACTCCAGCGCCCGCAACAACACCTGGTTGTCGGCGATCGCCGCGTCGGCCTGGCTGAATGCGACGCAGCCGGCCTCATGCAACTCGGCCATCTCGGTCAGGCGCTCGCCCTTCAGCTTCCAGGTCAGGGCGCCCACCGGATAGACGCGCGGACCGGGGCTGTTGCGGGCGCGGAACTTGAGCATCTCGATCAGCCCCGGCTCGTCCAGCGGCGGGTCGGTGTCGGGCGGACAGGCCAGCGAGGTGATGCCCCCCGCCGCCGCCGCGCGCATCTCCGATTCCAGGGTCGCCTTGTACTCCAGGCCCGGCTCGCGCAGGCGCACCGAAAGGTCGACGAGGCCGGGGCATACGATCAGGCCGCGGGCGTCGATGACCTGGTTGGCCTGCCAGCCGGTCGGCGGCGCGCCGATGCCAACGACCTTGCCATGGCCGATGAACAGGTCGAGACGTGCATCGATGCCGCTGGCGGGATCGATCAGATGGCCGTTCTTGATGTGGATTTTCATGTTGATCAGCGGATTTCAGGAGGTCGAAGCGTATTCGACTTCGACGCTGCGGGGGGTTTCCATGTGCTTGGAGGCACTCGGGATCTCCATGCTAACGATGTTTCCGGCCTGGTCATAGTCGATGATCCCCCCGGACTTGTCTTCGTCGCTTTCCTCGATGCGCGCCGAACTGAACAGGATGCGCAGCAGATCCGCCTCGGGGTCGTACACCACGTTCATGACTGCCTCCAGTATTTTGCGAGCTTGCTGGTTCGATAGGCCGTCGCCACCACCGCCGTGTCTTTCTGGTTGAGCAACATACGCAACAGAAAGGATTTGCCGTCCGGTGCATCGAACACCGACTGCAATGCCAGAATGCCATCGCGTTCCGGTACGACCTGTTGCGGACTGGACGATACCAATACCTGTTCGAGCGACGAAGGCTCGATACCCTGCCGCGCCCGTTCGGCGCGGGCGTGATTTGAACCCGGATTGTCCATTAGACCGGCCCATGCCTTCGGTCGCTTTGTGCCAGACGACGATTGAAGTCCTTCCAGATGCAGCCTCCCGGCCTACGCGGGCCTCGCTCGCCCCGGATCGGCCAGCTCGCGCGTGACTTCTCGGCGAGGCGTTCAACCTTGCCTGCGACCGGCAGGCGCAATCGGCCTCGATCATGGGCTTCGCGCCTTCCCGCGTCCGAACGGATAATCTGGGTTGAAATCCGCCACCGCCGCGGTTCCAATCATCCCCCCGTTACCATGCTCATCACCGCCATGCGCACGGCGATGCCGAAGGTCACTTGTGGCAGGATCACCGCGTGGCGACCGTCCGCGACGGCGGAATCGATCTCCACGCCCCGGTTCATCGGCCCGGGATGCATGACGATGGCATCCGGTTTGGCGCGTCTGAGTTTTTCCGGGGTCAGCCCCCAATGCTTGTAATACTCGCCCGCCGAGGGCAGCAGGGCCCCCTGCATGCGCTCGTTCTGCAGCCGCAGCATGATCACCACGTCACAGCCCTCGATGCCCTTGGCCATGTCGTGGTAAACGTGCACGCCGAGGCCCTCGACATCGCGCGGCAGCAAGGTGCGCGGCCCGACCACGCGCACTTCCGGGCAGCCTAGAGTGGTGAGCGCATGGATCTGCGAACGGGCGACGCGCGAGTGCAGCAGGTCGCCGACGATGGCGACGCGCAGGTGATGGAAGCCGCCCTTGTAGTGGCGGATGGTGAACATGTCGAGCAGGCCTTGGGTGGGATGCGCACAACGGCCGTCGCCGGCGTTGATCACCGAGATGTGCGGCGCGACGTGGCGGGCGATCAGGTGCGGTGCGCCGCTGGAGGCATGGCGGACGACGAACATGTCGGCCTGCATGGCCGATAGGTTGGCCACCGTGTCGAGCAGGGTCTCGCCCTTGTTGGTGGCCGAGGTGGCGATGTTCAGGTTGATCACGTCCGCGCTCAAGCGCTTGGCGGCGATCTCGAAGGTGGTGCGGGTGCGGGTGGAGTTCTCGAAGAACAGGTTGAACACCGCCTTGCCGCGCAGGAGCGGCACCTTCTTCACTTCGCGCTCGCCCACCGAGACGAACGATTCAGCGGTGTCCAGGATCTCGGTGAGGATGCGCGCCGGCAGGCCGTCCAGGGTCAGGAGGTGGCGCAGGCGACCATCGGCGGTCAGTTGCGGGTTGGGGATCAGCTTGGCCGGGCTCATGCCATGCACTCTTTCACGAACAAGCGCAGGCCCGATTCCACATCGCGCTCCAGGGATACATGCTGGTGGCCGACGAGCTCCAGGTGGAGGGCGGCGAAGTCGGCGCATACTGGCAGCTCGCGGCCACCCCGGTCGATCAGCACCGCCAGGCGGATGCGGGCCGGGCGGCCGTAGTCGAACAGCAGGTTCATCGCCGCGCGCACGGTGCGGCCGGTGTAGAGCACGTCGTCGACGAGCAGGATGTCGCGGTTCTCCACCTCGAACGGGATGCGCGAGGGCCGCACCTGCGGATGCAGGCCGATGCGGGAAAAGTCGTCGCGGTAGAAGGCGATGTCCAGCTCGCCGCGCGGCATGGAAAGGCCGAGCCGCCCGATCAAGGCGTCCATCACCCATACGCCGCCGCTATGGATGCCGACCAGGGCGGTATCCGGCCCCAGGACGGGGCGGATCTGTTCGCCCAGGGTGGCGAGGAGCTCATTCGGATCGGGCAGGTTCATGGTTCGCATCGAAATAGGATTGCAGGATCTCCTGGGCCGCCACGCTGTCCAGCGCCGCCTTACGAGCCCGCCCGTATACGCCGGCCTCGGCGAGCCGCGCCTCCGCCGCCAGCGAAGTCAGGCGTTCGTCCACCAGCGCCACCGGCAGGCCGAAACGGCCTTCGAGCTGGCGGGCGAAGCGGCGGCAGCGCCGGGTCATCTCGTGTTCACCGCCGTCGAGGTGAACCGGCAGCCCCACCACCAGAGCGCCTGGGCGCCATTCGCCGATCAGTGCGGCGATGCGGGCGAAACGCTCGGCGCGGGCCTCGCCTTCCAGGGTGGTGAGCGCATGCGCGATGCGGGTCTCCCAATCGCCCACCGCCACTCCGACCCGCTTTTCACCGAAATCGAAGGCAAGCACGCAACCGCGTTCCGGGGTGACGCTCAAGCGTGTCCGGCCTCCTCGGACAGCATGGCCAGATCAATGCCGAGCAGGCCGATGGCGGCGACGAAGCGCTCCTCCGGCGGCAGGGAAAAGATCAGCTCGGGCCGTGCCGGCACCGTCAGCCAGGCATTCTGCTTGATCTCGCTTTCCAGCTGGCCCGGCCCCCAGCCGGCATAGCCCAGGGTGACGAGCAGGTGCTGCGGGCCTTCATGGCGGCCGGTGGCTTCGAGGATGTCCTTGGAGGTGGTCAGGCCGACCCGGTCATTTACACGCAGGGTGGAGCTCCAGGCGCCGAGCGGCTCATGCAGTACGAAGCCGCGTTCCACCTGCACCGGCCCGCCGAAATACACCGGCCGCTCGCCCAGCTCGCCATCGTCGAGCTCGATGCCGATCTGCTCGAACAGCTTGGCCAGCGACAGCTCGATGGGGCGGTTGACCACCACCCCTAGCGCGCCCTCGCGGCCATGCTCGCAGATGTAGGTGAGCGTGCCGGCAAAATTGGGATCGGTCATGCCGGGCATGGCGATCAGGAAATGGTCGGTGAAATTGGCGTTTTCCATGGCGATTCGATAGACGTATGGCCGGATTGTACCCCGCCTGCCGTTTGCACAGAATCGGCCGTGGGCTGATACATTGCGCACCATGCCCAACGCCCAGCACGACGACATCCTGGTCTGGTTCCGCCGCGACCTGCGCCTCACCGACCACGCCGCATTGAGCCACGCCCTCGCGGCCGGACGGCGGGTGCATTGCGCATTCGTGTTCGACCGCGACATCCTCGATGCGCTCGGCGACCGCCACGACCGCCGGGTCGAATTCATCCACGCCAGCGTTTCCGCCCTGGAGGTCGCCCTAGCGGCGCAAGGTGGCGGCCTGCATGTGCTGCACGGCGCGGCGCGCAGCGAAATTCCGGCCCTGGCCGCGCGCCTGGGCGTGGCCGAGGTGCATGCCGGCCGCGATTACGAACCCCATGCGCGAGCCCGCGATGCGGCGGTGGCCGCGGGCCTGGCGGCGGATGGCCGCCGCCTCGTGCTGCACAAGGACCACGTCATCTTCGAGCGCGACGAGATCCTCACCGGCGAGGGCCGCCCATACCGGGTGTTCACCCCCTACCGACGCGCCTGGCGGGCACGTCTTTCCACCGCCGACCTGGCGCCGCACCCGGTCCATGCAATGCCCGGCCAGCTGGCCCCCGGCCCCGTCGCGCCCATGCCCGACCTGGCCGGACTCGGCTTCATGGCCACCAACCTTGCCGCGCTCGGCGTGATCCCCGGCGAGGCCGGCGGGCAAGCGCGCTGGCGCGATTTCCAGGCCCGCATCGATGCTTATGCCACGAACCGCGACCACCCCGCCCGCAAAGGTCCCTCGTATCTGTCGGTGCACTTGCGCTTCGGCACCGTATCGATCCGCGCGCTCGCCCGCTTCGCCGTCGAACACGGCGGCGAAGGAGCCGACACCTGGCTGTCCGAACTGATCTGGCGCGAGTTCTACCAGATGCTGCTTTGGCATTACCCGGAAACCGCCGAACACGCATTCCAGCCCCGTTTCGACGCCATCGTCTGGCCTGGCAGCGAGGCGCACTTCACGGCTTGGAAGGAGGCGCGCACCGGCTACCCCATCATCGACGCCGCCATGCGCCAGCTCGAACACAGCGGCTACATGCACAACCGCCTGCGCATGCTCAGCGCGTCCTTCCTGGTCAAGGATCTCGCCATCGATTGGCGCCGCGGCGAGCGCCACTTCGCCGCCCGACTGATCGACTACGACGCCGCCGCCAACCTCGGCGGCTGGCAATGGAGCGCCTCGGTGGGCACCGACGCGCAACCTTGGTTCCGCATCTTCAACCCGGTCAGCCAGTCGCAACGATTCGACCCCGAGGGCGCATTCATCCGCCGCTACCTGCCCGAACTTGCCGCCGTGCCCGGCCGGTTCATCCACGCCCCCTGGCGCCTGCCGCCGGCCGAACAGGCCCGGATCGGTGTACGCATCGGCCGCGACTACCCGGCCCCCATCGTCGACCATGCCGTGGCCCGCGCGCGCGCCCTCGATCTGTTCCGCAATGCAGGGGAGTGAGGATTCCAGCAATCGTAGCCCGGATGGAATGCAATGGAATCCGGGATGGGCAAGCCCCGGATTCCGCTGTGCTGCACCTGTGCTGAGTGCAGTCGAAGCATCCGGGCAACGGGAGGCGGTGTGAGGTTTCCAACATGAATGTGAATGCGCACGCCATCGATCTTCATCCCCATCCGGACACGCCCGGCGCCCGCGTCGATGCGATCCGGGTCGCGCTCACCCTCGCCGGACAAAGGCTGCGCCTTGTTTACACCCTGCGCGGCGACATCGCCGGCCTGCGCCTGCCTTCGCCCGGCCCGGCCCGACGCAGCGATGGCCTATGGCGTCACTCTTGCATGGAGGCATTCATCCAGACCGGTCCTTCCGCCTACGTGGAATACAACTTCGCCCCCTCCGGCGCTTGGGCTGCCTATGCCTTCGATGCCTATCGCCAGGGCATGCGCCCTCTCGAAACGCCCCCGCCCGACATCGATCTGCGGCGCTTGCCCGGCCGCATCGAACTGAGCGGCCAGGTCGATCTCCCGCCCGCGGTGTGCGTGCAGCGCATCGCGCTCGCTGCAGTGATCGAAGACCAGGACGGCACGATCGCCTACTGGGCCATCCGCCATCCGCCGGGCCGACCCGACTTCCACCACGCGGATGGATTCGCCCTGAGACTGTCGGCTTGACTGCGCGGCGTTTGCAACGGCCCGTCGGCTCAATCTCGGCACAGCGCCTCGATCCGGTCGAAGCGGTATTCGTCCACCCAGCCGGCGATCCGCTCCGACTCCTCCGGCCATTGCGGCCGGATTTCCGCGGCCAGCCGCAGCAGCGCCGGCTTGTCGAGCTCGACGGCGCTTTGCAGCAGCCGGGTCCGGATTGCCTCGGGCAGGGCGCGTAGATTGCCACCGTCAGCGAAGGCTTCCGCCGTGTCCGCACCTTCGGCGTACTCGAATTCGAGGCCGAGCATTGCGGCGATGACATCGAACAGACGCTCCGCATCGATCGGCTTGCGCACCAGTTCGTTGCATCCGGCCGCCATGATCTTTGCGCGTTCTTCCTCGAACACCGACGCGGTGACCGCAACGATGACGACCCGCTCACCGCCCGGAAGCTGGCGGATGGCGCGCGTGGCCTGGTAGCCATCCATGACCGGCATGCGCATGTCCATTAGCACCAGCCGGGGTGGCCATTGTTGGAACAGGTCAATCGCCTCGCGTCCGTTGGCGGCGATCCTGACCTCGGCGCCGATCCGGCTGAGCAGTTCCTGGATGAGCCTCTGGTTGTCCGGGTGATCCTCGGCCACCAGGATGCGCGGCGGGGTTTGTCCAGGGGCCAGGCCGATGACCCTGCGGCGGTGGCTGGCCGCCGGGCTGGCCTCGACCCTCGGCAGCGGAATCGAAAACTCGAACCGGCTGCCCCGGCCCACCTCGCTGGCGACATCGATGCCCTCTCCGCCCATGAGGCGCACGAAGTCGCGGCTGATGGTGAGGCCCAGGCCGGTACCCTCGCCTTTCGCGATGCCCTCCGGGGTCTGGTGGAAGGGTTCGAAGATGCGCTCCAGTTCTGATGCGGCGATGCCCGGGCCGGTGTCGATCACCTCGAAGCGCAGCCGGTCGCGGTGTTCACGGCTGACGCGCAGTGTGACGCGGCCGTGCTCGGTATATTTCACCGCGTTGCCGAGCAGATTGATCAGCACCTGGCGCAGGCGGTGGTTGTCGCCCAGGACGTGGACGGGCAGGTCGTCCGCGCGTTCGATCCGCAGTTCGAGCCCCTTCGTCTCCGCCCGCAACTGGATCATTTCCTCGACCGTAGCCAGCGTCGCGGACAGATCGAACGCCTCCCGAGCGACCCGCGTGCGTCCGGATTCGATGCGGGCAATCTCCAGCACATCGTTGATGAGTTCCAGCAGATGGCTTCCGGAACGGTTGATGGCGGTAATGCTCCGGCGCGCGTCGGCTGGCAGGCGTGAATCGCCCTCGATCAGTTGCGAAAAGCCGAGGATGGCATTCAAGGGGGTGCGCAATTCGTGGCTCATGTTAGCCAGGAACACGCTCTTGGCGATGTTGGCTGCCTCGGCGGCCTCCTTGGCGAGCACCAGTTCCCGGGTACGCTCCTCGACGATGCGTTCGAGATGCTGGCGGTACTCCTCCAGTTCGTCCTGGATCGCCTTCGTCGCAGTGATATCCATGGCCAGCCCTTCGATGACGGTATCGCCATCGTCCAAGGGCTTGACACTGATCGAGCGGTCGAATAGCCAGCGCCAGCGGCCCTCGGCATCGCGGATGCGGTACTCCAGGCGGAATGGAGTCTGCCGCTCGAGCAGATCGCTCACCGCCGCTTCGACCTGGCGACGGTCATCGGGGTGGATGGATTCGGCCCACAGGCGTGGGTGTGCGAGCATATGCTCGATGGAGTATCCGAGGATGTCGGCCACCCGGGCGGAGTAATACACGCCGCCGCGCCGGACCGAGTAACCGTATACCGCGTCGGGCATGCTTTCGACCAGATGGCGATAGCGCGCCTCGCTTTCCTGAAGCGCCGCTTCGGATTGCTTGCGCTGGGTGATGTCGTGGCCGATGCCGAGCACGCCGATCAGGCGGCCTTCGACATCGCGCATCGGCACTTTGGTGGTTTCCAGAAGCTCGCGGTGACCGTCGCTCGCGAACACGATCTCTTCCTCGTTCACGCTCGGACCATTGCGCTCGATGGCCTTGAGGTCATGGGCGCGGAAGAAGTCGGCCAACGCCCGGGGCACGAAATCGTGGTCGGTTTTACCGACGATCGCATGCTCCGGCGCACCGAAGAATTGCTCGAAACGGTGGTTGCAGGCCAGATAACGCCCCTCAGGATCCTTCAGCCAAATCAGGTCGGGCAGGCTGTCGATGAGCGTGCGCAGGATGGCCCGCTCGCGCGCCGCCTCGGCCTGAACCGCCTCCAGGCGGGCTCGGTCGATACGCTGGCGCTCGTAATTCTGGAAGATCAGACACAGGAGCATGGTGGCCAGGGGGTAGAACAGGAGCAGCACCCACCAGGCTTTTTCGATGAATGCGTATCCGGCTCCCCCGGGGATCTGTGTGAATGCGAGCAGCTGGCCCAGTTGCACCAGCACGCCGAGGCCGATGAAGTCCCAGGCCGTGGGCGAGCGACCACGACGCCTCCACCACTGCCGCGCCAGCACCCCGAGCAGCGCCGACTGGAGGATGACCACGATGCCGACCACGGCCCCAACGCCGCCTATCTGGTAGCGATAGACCGCCGCCATGGCGGCCGCAATCGCCGCAGTCACGCCACCGCCGACCACGCCCGCCACGGCCAGCACGATCGAGCGGCCGTCGAAGATCACGCCGGGCATGAAGCTCAAGGGATTCATCATCCCCAAGAGGGTCACGCCGCCGAACAACACCCCAAGCCACGCGCGCCGGCCGAGCGAATGTCCCTCGAAGCGGGACAGCAGCAACTGGCCGGCCGCCACCAGGGCCACCAGGAAGGCGATGTTGTTGATCAGGGTGTTGAGCATGCGGCGTATTCCGTGCGGGCCGGACGCAGTTTGGCGCGGAAGGCGCCCGGCGCGGCGGATTTTACACGGCCCCAGCGTGATGTTTTACCTCACCGCGCTGCTTCTGGGCAAAATCTTCCAGCTGCCGCTTGGCCGCGTCGAACGCGTCGCGCAGCACCACATACACATCCTCGCCGTGCTCACGGTTGACGACGATCTCGCGGCCAGGCACCGAAAGGTCGATGCGCACGCCGAACTCCTTGCCCTGGTGCTTATGCTTGCCGGCCAGTTCGATCACCACCTGGCAGCGCATGATGTGCGGATAGAGCAGGTCCAGCTTCGCCGCCTTTTCGCGCACTGCGGTTTCCACCGCCTCGGAATGAGGAATGTCGCGCAGGGTGAGTTGCAGGGGGAGTTTCATGATGGTCTTCCTTGAGGATCGAAGGAGCGAAACGTCCCGCCGCCGCGCACCGCGATTCTGCGACCACCGGCGCGCGGGGTGGAAAAAAAGGGCTTGAGCAAAGGTATACAAGGACTCGAGGCCGGCCCGAGGGAAACGTGCGGCCGGGCACCATGTTTGGGTGTACGCTTCCATTAAAGGCCGCCGCACCCAGCTCGGCAAGTTCGACCGGCACGATCGATGCGGGCGCCGGCAAACGGGTATACTGAGATCATGTGTCTCGCCATCCCAATGCGTATCGAATCCATCGACGGCTACACCGCCCGTTGTCAGGCCCGGGGGGTGTGGCGCGACGTGTCGCTGTTCATGATGCAGGACGCCATGCCAGGGGTGGGCGACTACGTCATGGTGCATGTCGGCTACGCCATCCAGGCCATGAGCGAGGCCGAGGCGCAATCGGCCTGGGAACTCTACGACCAGATCCTGTGCGATTCGGATCGGCCCGGCCAGGATGCATGAGCTTTCCATCGCCCAGGCACTCATCGAACAGGTCGATGCTCAGGCCCGACGGCATGGTGCCGGCGCGGTCGGTCGGGTAGTGGTGCGGATCGGCGTGCTGTCCGGGGTCGAGCCGGCGCTGCTGGCCACCGCATTCCCGCTCGCCGCGGCCGGGAGTGTGGCCGCCTCGGCCGAACTGGTGCTGGAACCGCTGCCGGCGCGGGGTCGCTGCACCGCCTGCAGTGCCGAGTTCGATGCGCCGGCGAGCCGGCTGGTCTGCCCGCACTGCGGCGAATGGCGCACCGAACTGCTCGCAGGCGACGAACTCATCCTCGCCTCGCTGGAACTGATCGGGATCGAATAACAGGCGGATAAACCGCGCAAGGAAGAATCATGTGTGATACCTGCGGCTGCAACCTTACCCCCGGCAACCTCAAGTTCGCCTACAAGCCGCTCGCCGCCGGCGCCACGACGGTGTCGGTGCTGCAAGGGCTGCTCAGGAAGAACGACGACCAGGCCGCGCACAACCGTGCCCACTTCGATGCGCGCGGGGTGCTGGCGGTGAACCTGATGTCCAGCCCCGGCTCGGGCAAGACCGCGCTGCTGGAGGCGACCATCGACGCGCTCAAGGGCGAATTCGGCATTGCCGTGATCGAGGGCGATCTGGAAACCGAGAATGACGCGGCGCGGATCCGCGCCCGCGGTGTGCCGGCGCACCAGATCGTCACCGGCAGTGCCTGCCATCTCGACGCCCACATGGTGCATGATGCGCTGCACCACATGGATCTGTCCGGCATCGACCTCCTGTTCATTGAGAACGTCGGCAACCTGGTCTGCCCCGCCAGCTTCGATCTCGGCCAGCACGCCAATGTCGCCCTGCTCTCGGTCACCGAGGGCGACGACAAGCCGGCCAAATACCCGGTCATGTTCCGCGCCGCCGACGCGGTGTTGATCAGCAAGACCGACCTGCTCGCCCATCTTGACGACTTCGACCCGGCCCGTGCCGAGGCGCATCTGCGCAATCTTGCCAATCCCGCCCCGGTCCTACGCCTGTCCGCCCGCCGGGGCGAGGGCCTCATGGCCTGGTTCGCTTGGCTGCGCGAGCAGCGGGCCGCCCAGCGCGCCCGGGTTGCGGCCGGCGCGACCCGGCGCCCGGCCATCCAGCCCGATGGCGCGCGCATGCACACCGGCCAAGCCGCCTGAGCGGCATCCCGAAGCCCGCCGGAGGCTCTGTTTGCACCCCTCTCCCAGCGGGAGAGGGACTGGGGGGTGAGGGAAACTGGCCTGACTTTCATGCCTTGGCATGCTTCGTCCAGCCCATGGATTTTCCATCCGTCCCACCCTACAGCACATGGCGGCGGTCGCCGCGCCTGAACCCCGGCAGCGGCGGCTCGATCCCGCGCCCCAGGGCCATGGCCTTGAACCGGTCGCCCATCTCCCCAGGCTGGATCAGGCGTTGTGCCGCATGCATGGCGCGCGCGCCTTCCAGGGCGCCGGTGTCCACGCCGCGCAGCCGCTCCAAAAGTCCGCAGTCGATCAGAAAATGGGCCTGGGTAGCGTAGCCCAGCACATCGAGGCCGGTATCGAGCGCCGCCTCGGCGATGGCGGTGAAATCGACATGGGCGGTGAGATCGACCAGCCCCGGCAGGAAGAACGGGTCGGTGAGTGCATGGTGGCGATAATGTCCCATCAGGGTACCGCCCGTGCGGCCCGGGTGGTAATACTCGGCGCGCGCATGGCCATAATCGATGCACAGCATCAGGCCCTGGCGCAAGCGCTCGCCCAGACTGCGCACCAAAGCCGGCGCGGCGAGGTTGATCTCGCTCAGATAATCGCCGTCCCCGGCATCGATTTCCAAGGCCTCGGCGGCATGGCGCAATGCCCCGCCGGACAGGGGCCGGTCCTGCCAAGCGAAGCCTTCCGGCGTCCAGATCACGCCGCGCTCGAAGATCTCGCCCGCCTGCCAGCGTACGAGATGCACCGGCAATGCATCGAGCACCTCGTTGGCCAGCACCACGCCGCTCATTGCATCCGGCAGACGGTCGATCCATTCCACCCGGTTGAGCCAATTGGGCGCCTGGCGAGCCAGGTTCGCGCACTGGCGCGCGGCGAGCTCGGGACTCACCTCCAGGATGCGATAGCGACCCGGCAATGCGCCTCGTTCGGCCAGCGCCGCCAGCAGGGCGGCGGCCAGTGCGCCGCTGCCTGCGCCCAGTTCGAGGATGTCAGCCTCCCCGGCCAGCGCCGGCAGGGCGGCCTCGACCAGGCACTGAGCGAACAGCGGGCTCAGTTCCGGCGCGGTGATGAAATCGCCCGCGGCGCCGAACTTGCGGCTGCCGGAGACGTAATACCCCAGCCCGGGCGCGTACAGCGCCAGTTCCATGTAACGGGCGAAGGGAATCCAGCCGCCCTGGGCGGCGATCTCCTCGCCAATCCGGCGGACGAGGGTGGCGCTGTGGGCGAGCGCTTCCGGATCAGGGGTGGGCAATGCGGATGCAGCGGGCATGGTGGCTGTGCTAGATTGGGCCGTCATGGTAACCCGGTCCATTCATCCTGCCAGCCCCGCCGCACCCGAGCGCTATGACGTCGCCATCCTTGGCGCCGGCCCGGCGGGCATGAGCTGCGCCGACGCGCTGACGAGCTTCGGCCTTGGCGCCTGCGTGATCGAACGCAGCGCGCACATCGGCGGCGCCCAGCGCTGCAATTTCCATCCCAACCTATGGCTGCTTGGCGCCCCGGGCGAATCCGGCGAGGCGATGACCGAGCGCCTGTGCCGGCATTATCTGGAGCTCGCCATACCGACCCTGCGCGGTGCCGAGCTCTCCGGCGTGACGCGCTCGGGCCGCGGCTTCAGGCTCGATCTGGCGACCCCCGCCGGACCGGCATGCCTCGAGGCCGAAGCCATCGTCCTGGCCACCGGCGCCCGGCCGCGCGCCACCGCCGAGCTTGCACGCCTGGCGCAAGGCTGCCGGCGGCTGATCGTCGGTCCGCTCGCCGCCGCCATCCGCGACGAGATCTGCGCATCCAGCGTGCTGATCCTAGGGGGCGGCGACAATGCGTTCGACCATGCGCTCTACCTCGCCGAGCGCGGCAACCGGGCGACGGTGTGCGCCCGCGGCCGTTTTTCGGCACGGCCGGGGTTTCGCACCGCCTGTGTCGAGCGGCCGGAAATCGACCTGCGTCCCCATTGCCGGGCCGAGGTCAGGAGCGCGGACGAGGCGGGTGTGCGGGTCGTGTTCGGCGACGGGGGCGAAGCGTCGTTCGACTGGTTGCTGGTGATGTACGGCTACCAGCCCAACAGCGAGCTCGTCGAGGTCTTTGCGCCCGACATCCGGCCGCGCCGTCTGGAAAGCGGCCATGTCGCGGTCGATGCCTGGCAGCGCACTGGCATCACCGGCATCTACGCCGCCGGCGACCTCACCGATTCGCCCCAGCCGAGTGTGGCCGTGGCGATGGCGCAAGGACTGGCGGCGGCGCGGGCGATCGAGCGCGACCGGGGCTGCGACGGGCCGAGGATTCAGCCTGAAAAACTCAGTTGAACCCAGATTGTCCATGAGGACGCGAGAGGATGGCGAGGCGGAGCGCGAGGCCGTTCGGGCGGTTGGGAGGACGCCATCGCCGAGCCTATGGCCGACGAGCAAGCGCCCGAAAGGGCCGCCGAATGGACAATCTGGGTTGAACCACAGACGCACAGAAAACACAGAGGTTTGCTGCATTCTCCTGCATCACCCGGCGGGGGCGCCCGGGCTGCCTGGGAAATGCCCGATTCGTTCGGGGTTTTCCGCGAACTCCTGGGGTAAGAAATTCTGGTTCAGTGTGAACCGACGCCGCGCACGGCGTCGATCAGTCCTTGCCACCAGCGCTTGCGGTTCTGTGGCACGTGATGGCTGGGGCTGAGGTCGGACGGCGGCATGCGACTCAGCACCCAGCCGGGCAGGATGTGGTGGCCGCTAGCGCCGCATGAGCTGCCCAGATGGTTGGGGTCGTAGATCTTCACCAGCGAGGGCGATTCCAGGTCGTCCGCATAGACGATGCCGCAATAGTCCTCATGGTGCTCGCGCCGCAGCAGGCCGTCGATCTCGCGCAGGAATGCGGTCACGTGCGCGGCGTCGGCCGGGGTCTCGGGGCGCGGCTCGCCGATCGCATACACGAACCAACCGGCCTCGGGGTCAATCCGACCCCAGAATGCGTCGAGCTGGCTCCAGGCGAGGAGGCTGTATAGACGACCGTTGAATACGGCGTCGAACTCGGGGTTGTGATTGGATTGCATGCCGGATGCTCTCTTGCTTGCCAGGGTTGGGCTTTCGCGCCACCGATTGGAATCCGGCTTTGCGAGCCGGTGATGAAAGCATGAAACGCGCTTCCTCGCCAGAGTACATAATCCTAAAAACGCAGTTGACCGCTACGCTCTCATCGTCACTCGATGAATATCGATACGATTTTTTATACGCCAGGATCCTCCCGACGAGTGAGCCCACTACGCGCCCCACTTCGGACGTATCCAACCGCGGTTTTTAGGATAATGGCAAAATGCACCTCGACAAGATCAAAGCCGTGGAGGCAAAGATGGAATTGGTTTGGTGGCACTGGATCGTGCTGGGCTTGCTGCTCATCGGGGTGGAGATGCTTACCCCCACCTTCTTTCTGCTCTGGTTCGGCCTGGGCGCAATCGCCACTGGGCTCTTGGTTTCCATCCTGCCCCTTGGCATGGCCGCCCAGATGGGTCTGTGGGCGGTAACATCGCTCGCCATGACGGCGGCCTGGATGAAATGGTTCAAGAACCCGGACCGCACCGGCTCGGGGATGGCCAAGCAAGGGGTCCTTGGTCTGACCGGTCTGGTCAGTCGCCCCATTCCCGAGCTGGGCGAGGGTGAGGTGATGTTCCAGCGCCCGGTGCTGGGCGCGGACCGCTGGCCGGCCTTGTCCGACGAGCCCATTGCCGCCGGTGTAAAGGTGCGCATCGTCGACGTGCTCGGCCAGACCCTGAAGGTGGAGCGCCTGCATTGAGGTCACTGCGAAATCCAAATCAAACCCGCATAGGAGATTGTCATGGGTGGTGAAATCGTATCCATCGTACTGATCGTGTTCCTCGTCGTCACCGCCTGGAAGGGAGTGCGCATCGTGCCGCAAGGCGAGGAATGGGTGGTCGAGCGGCTGGGCAAGTACCGCGACACCATGCTGCCCGGCTTGCACGTGCTGATCCCCTACATCGACGTGGTCGCGTACAAGGTCACCACCAAGGACCTCATCCTCGACATCCCGCAACAGGAAGTGATCACCCGCGACAACGCGGTGCTGATCACCAACGCCATCTCCTTCGTCAAGGTCACCGACACCCAGAGCGCGGTCTATGGCGTCACCAATTTCCAGATGGCGGTGATGAACCTGGTGCAGACCTCCCTGCGCGCCATCATCGGCGACATGGACCTCGACCAGGCCCTGTCCAGCCGCGACCAGATCAAGGCCAAGCTAAAGGAATCGATCTCCGACGACGTCGCCGACTGGGGGCTGACTCTGAAATCCGTGGAGATCCAGGACATCAAGCCTTCGCCGACCATGCAGAAATCGATGGAGATGCAGGCCGCCGCCGAGCGCGAGCGCAAGGCCACGGTGACCAAGGCCGAAGGCGACAAGCAGGCCACCATCCTCGAGGCCGAGGCCCGCCTGGAGGCCGCCAAGCGCGACGCCGAGGCCCAGGTGCGGCTGGCCGAGGCCTCCGCCGAGGCAATTCGCAAGGTCACCGCGGCATTGCCTGAAAAAGACCTGCCCGCCATCTATTTGTTGGGCGAAAAATACGTCAGCGCCATGCGCGACCTCGCGGTCTCGGACAATGCCAAGACCGTGCTGCTGCCGGGGGACCTGCTCAAGAGCCTGGAGTCCCTGCTCGGCCGGCGCGTAGTCTGACCTCAAAGTTAACAGGCCGTTGAAAAACTCCTGCGGTGGGCCATCGGCTGTGTTGCGCGGTGTGGGCTCCGGCCGCTTCACTTCACATTGGCTGCGCCGATGTGAGCCTTCGCCAAACGAAGTTTCAGCGCAAGCTAAAACTTCGTTTGCGCTCCGCCTCGCCATCCTCTCGCGCCCTCATGGACAATCTGGGTTAAAGTTTTTTCTAAAGTATTGCGCACAAATTCCGAAAAGATTGAGAGAATCTTTTGCCATTCTGGTTTGATTCGCATCGTCGCGCCGAGGTCATTCGATGAACGCATGGCTCGCCCCCATCCTCTCGCTTTTTGTCCTGCTTGCCGTGCCGGCCCTGGCTGAGGCCCAGAAGGCGACGAAACATGCGGGCCAGAAAAAGAGCGTATCGAGTCAGGCCACGGGCCAAAAAGCGCAAAAAGGCAAGCCCGTAGCCAAGAAAAAGACTACCAGCAAGTCCACCGCCCCAAAAAAGAAGGCTCAGGCCGCACGCAAGACCGCCCCCACCGCTCGCGTGCATGAGGATACCCTCGGCGATGGCGAGCTCAACCTGCGCTCCGGCGCGGTGCTGGTGGTCGACCAGGAGACCGGCGAGGCCCTGTACGCCAAGAACGCCGATTTGAAGGCTCCGATCGCATCCATCACCAAGCTGATGACGGCCATGGTGGTGCTCGACTCCGGCCTCAGCCTGGATGAATGGATCGAGATCAACGAGGAAGACGTCGACCGGGTCAAGAACACTCGTTCGCGCCTGCCGGTCGGCACCCGGCTCACGCGCGGCGAACTCCTGCATCTCGCTCTCATCGCCTCGGAAAACCGCGCCGCATCGGCCCTGTCGCGCGCCTATCCGGGCGGCCGCGCGGCCTTTGTCGAGGCCATGAACCGCAAGGCCCACCGGCTGGGCATGTACCACACCCAGTTCGTCGACGGCACCGGGCTGTCGAGCGCGAACCGTGCCACCGCCAGCGATCTGGTCAGGCTGGTGGACGCCGCCTATGCCTATCCCATCATCCGCGCCGTTTCCACCACCGGCAGCTACGATGTGTTTCTCGCCCAGGCCGAGCAGTTTCGCACCGTGGCCTACACCAACACCAACGTGCTCACCCGCAGCAAGGACTGGAACATCGGCGTGTCCAAGACCGGGTTCATCAACGAGGCCGGCCACTGCCTGGTGATGCAGGCCCGCATCGCGCAGCAGAAGGTCATCATCATCCTGCTCGACTCGATGGGCAAGGTGGCCCGCATCGGCGACGCCGGCCGCATTCGCGCCTGGCTGGAGAACGGCGCCATCGGCCGCTACGCCAACCGCCGCGACGATGCATCGGCCTGAGTGCATGCGTGGCAACGCGGCACATCGGCGGGCAAGAACCAGGACTACAAGGGTGATCCTGAAAAACTCGGTTGAACCACAGTACCCAAAGGACATAAAAGCCACACACAACAAAGGTTTGCTGCATTCTCCGGCATCACTCATTCGGTGAGCGCGGGCTGCCCGGGAAACGCCATATTTGTTCGGGGTTCTCTGTGAACTCTGTGTTGCTCTGTGGTGAGGAATTTAGGATGATCCCGATCTTCCATTTGGCGGCTTGACGGCCTACACGCGCGCGGGCGGCCGCTTTCGGAGCGGCTTCGAGTCCGTGCGCATCGCCTTGGCATGGCGATGGGCGCGTCGCCCGTCCTCTCAAGAAAACGAAGGGCCGCCCCGAGTTTTATTGTCCCCCTCGGGGGGCGGGCTGGGCGTAACCCGGCCCTGGGGGCGCCCAAATCCGCTCCGAAATCGCCTCGCCATCCTCACGTGTCTTCATGGAAAATCCGGGATAAAAAAAGCCGCCCGATCTGAACTGGGGCGGCTTTTCCGGAGCGCGGCGCTTAACGCTTGGAGAACTGCTTGCGCCGGCGTGCCTTGTGCAGGCCGACCTTCTTGCGTTCCACCTCGCGCGCATCTCGGGTGACGAGACCCGCACTCTTGAGGGTGGGCTTGAGGCCGGAATCGAACTCGATCAGGGCGCGGGTGATGCCATGCCGGACCGCACCGGCCTGACCGGTCTCGCCGCCACCGTGGACGTTGACCATGATGTCGACGCTGTTGGCGTGGTCGGTCAGCTGCAGCGGCTGGCGCACCACCATGCGGCCGGTCTCGCGGGCGAAATATTCGTCGAGCAGCTTGCCGTTGATAAGGATGCGACCGGAGCCGGTCTTCAGGAACACGCGGGCGACCGAGCTCTTGCGTCGCCCGGTGCCATAGTAGTAGTTGCCGATCATCTTGGATTCCTCAGATTTCCAGTGCCTTGGGCTGCTGCGCGGTGTGGGGGTGCTCGCCACCGGCATAGACCTTCATCTTCTTGATCATGGCGTAGCCGAGCGGGCCCTTGGGGAGCATGCCCTTGACCGCCTTTTCGAGGGCGCGGCCGGGGTGCCTGGTCTGCATGTCGCCGAAATTGGTCTCGAAAATGCCGCCGGGAAAACCCGAGTGGCGATAGTATTTCTTGTCGAGGGCCTTGTTGCCGGTCACACGCATCTTCTCGGCGTTGACCACGACGATGTAGTCGCCGGTGTCCACGTGCGGGGTATAGATGGGTTTGTGCTTGCCACGCAGCCGCCGAGCAATTTCGGAAGCCAAACGGCCCAGCACTTTGTCGGTGGCGTCCACCACGTACCAGTCGTGCTGGATTTCGTGCGGCTTGGCAGAAAACGTTTTCATGGCGTGTCCTGATTCAGGGGGTCGTACGGAAAGGGCGAGATTTTAGGTTGCCGTGCGGCCTGCTGTCAAACTGCAATTGCAAGGCCGTGGCAGGAGTCCAGGGTTCGGTCAGTAGCTCGCCGTGCGTACCGGTGCGGGGGTGGCGTGGACGGAAAGGCCGGATTCGTGACGGTTCGGTGATCTCGAGGATGCCGCCTCACCGCGGGCGGCTACCGCTTTTTTTTTGCCGTAGTCCTCGATGAATGCCACCACCTTGTTGAGGTGCACCTGGCCGGGGATGAACATGACGATCTCGCCGTTGGGGTCGTACAGATAGGAGGTGGGATAGAAATCAACCGGTCCGACCTGGCGGAACGGGCTGTTCGGGTTGCGCCGCGAACCACCGGCGACGATGGCGTAGAAGTCGAGTTTCTTGCGTTCGGCGGTTTCGCGCACCACGTTCTCGTCCGGACCGTAGTCGAGACCGACGCCGATCACCACGAAGTCGCGGCGTTTGTTGAGCTGGGTGAGCGTGGGGACCTCGACCCAGCACAAGGGGCACCACGGCGCCCAGAAATTCACCAGCACCCATTTGCCACGCAGCTCGGCCAGGCGAATCGACTTGCCATTGATGTCGGTGAACTCGAAATCGATCGCCTTGATCGATTGGGCGAACGCCGGAACCGGAAGTGCCAGCGCCAATCCGAGCAAGCACGCCTTCAGCCATCCACTCATTTCTGTCCTTTCTTTGTCCCGATGACGTTGGAACCTCCCGTCAGGGGACGTTTCAGCCTTCCCGCATCAGCAGATGATACTGGATCTTCATGGTGAGGGCGGAACCTGCGATGATCCCGAACAACACCAGGAAGGAACTCAATGCCAGGGTCGAGATCCCGGTCACGCCCTGGCCGATGGTGCAGCCCATAGCGGTGACGCCACCAAAGCCCATCAGCGTCGCGCCGATGATGTGCATCAGCATGTCCTGCGGGCTGTTGAAATACTCCCAGCGGAACGAGCGGGCCAGAAGCGAGTAGGCGAACGAACCGAGCACGATGCCGAACACGCTGGCTACGCCGAAGGTCACGAACTTGTCTCGCCAGTAGGCCCACAGGTCCATGGTATAGGCCAAGGGACCCACAAAGGTCATGGACTCGGCAAGGCGGGAATCGGTTCCCACATAGGCGAGCTCCATGAATTCGTTTTCGGTCAGGCCGATCTTGCCGGTGACGTACCAGCCGGCCACCACCACCAGGCCGATCACCGCGCCGGCGAGGATGTTGTCGCGGCTGGCGCGGAATTCGGCGCTGGCGAACACGAATGCCAGAATGGCCGCGGCCAGCACGGTGCCAATCGCGAGGTGCATGTCGGGGTTGTCGAAGCCGAGCAGGTTGGGCAGGGTCTGCATGTGGTCGAGGTGGACGGTGAACGGGTCGGCGCGCAGCACTTTGTCGACGAACACGCGGAAGATGCCGTTCATGGTGACCAGGGCGGAATAGCCGAGGAACAGGAACACCACCACCGATTTCAGGTTGCCGCCGCCTAGACGCACCAGGGTACGCTGGCCACAGCCGCCGGCGAGGGTCATGCCGACGCCGAAGGTGAGGCCGCCGACCAGGGCCGCGAGCCAGAAGAATGTGGGGCGGGTGTAATAGGTCTGGTGGATGTCGAGATCGCCATGCCAGACCAGCAGGCTGGTGCCGAGGATCGCCACGGCGATGGCCAAGAGCCAGGCCCGCATGCGGCCCCAGTCGCCCATGTTGACCACGTCGGAGACCGCGCCCATGGTGCAGAAACTGGTCTTGTTGGCGACGAATCCGAAGATGAAGGCAAGAATGAATCCCAGCCAGGCCACCAGTTGCGCGGTGCTCAGCCCGTCTTCCATGTAAGTCTCCTATCGCTCGTAGTTTGGTTTTTCCCGGTTTGGGTCGGGGGGCCGACGGGATTTAACAGCCTGTTAAGCCTGCCCCGGAGAATACACGGGTGGGGCATTATATAGAGTGAAACAATCGGGTAACAATCGTTTGCGGACCGTATGTAAGAGCAAGTTAGTAATGTCCGGTCTCAGCAAGTTAGAAATGTCCGCTTTGGTTGCAGGCGGAGCATGTGATGGTGGACCGGATCGAGATGAGCGGGAAAGAAGTCAAGCGGCTGGAGGTATTGCGTCAGGTGGCCGATGGGGTGGTGAGTCAGCGGCAGGCGGGACGGAGCTTGGGGTTGTCGGAGCGGCAAGTTCGCCGCTTGTTGCGCCGCTATGAGGCCGAAGGGGCGGCGGGGCTGGTCAGCTGCCGGCGCGGCAAGCCCTCGAACCGCAGCATTGATGCGGCGGTGAAGGACGCGATTCTGGGTCGGGTACGCAGCTGCTACGCGGGCTTTGGGCCGACGCTGGCGGCGGAGTATCTGCACCGGGAAGGCATACGGGTG
>OGCL01000394.1_pt1 | contig 48013 bp, 46 predicted proteins | sample 1570041 | NCBI WGS metagenome assembly OGCL01 (sample SAMN06266162, study PRJEB24511) | hot springs metagenome | isolation source: Hot spring water | place: South Africa: Limpopo | collected 2015-06-22 | reverse complement strand
AACAAACGCCAGTTGTCAATCTTTCTTATCGCTTCCATTGCTGAAGTATCTTTGTCTGCTGCTATGGTAAATGTAGTCCCTCTTTTTATTAGAAAATTAATTACATCTGCAGTATAAAACTCGCTGTCCAAAGAGGCATGTCTTATCTTCTTTGTAGGAGGTAAAATCCTATATGCCGCCTCTAACGCCTCCTTCGTCCCGCCCATAGCATTGCCATCCCGAAAGTGATGACATGCTACAATAGGAAGTTCCTTAAAGGCTGTAACTATCGGTCTGTAGCCCTTAAATCCCATGTAACTCATCTTTGCCTCTGCCTTCTCAGATTCTATAAGCGTGGGGTCAGACCAAAGTGTATATTCTTTTGCTTCGTGTATCTTTAAAGCCTTTTTGTTTGCCTCATCTATTACTCGATTAATAGAGTTAAGTCCTTCGCCGTTTCCCATACGCCTGAGCCAGTCACCTGCAGCACATGTAGAGGGAACCATCTCAAGCCCTATTAGCCTTCTTAATGCCTTGTCATCCCTTATCTCTCTTAAATCCTCTATATGCCTGCCACCACCATAAAGCATGAGCATCAGCGGTTCTAAATAACCCCATGCCTCATATCCCCTGTTTGAGCCGGGAGCAGGCATGTGCTTTTGTATCAAACTTTTAATGCCAAACCCTCTGAGAAATTCTGAATATATCGCAAGCCCTGCCCTCGGTGTTATCTCATGCCCTGTCACACCAATCTTGAATTTAAGCTGCGTTTGTTTTATCATTGTCTTAACTCCTTTTTGGTTTTTGATGCACCTTTTGGGTGATATTTTATATCATTCATAAAACAATAAACCAGAAGGAGTTTTCTTTTTCTTTAGGATTCTATCGCTATTTTAGGGTTTAAATTTCTTTCTCTTGCCTGATGAATAGAATTTGGTAAAATTATAGGGACGGTTCACAGTGATTTTGAGAGCTGAGCCAAAAAGCAACTTGCAAATATAGGTTAATCCTGAAAATAAAATTTATCCTTACCGGCAACTAAAACAATCACCCTAATACCACATCAATGCCTCAAAGTGTGAGGTGGGAACGGTCACTGTTATATAACCACGCCATGGGCATCTTTCAAGAGTGTCAGCCCGTTTTGCAGTATAGTCAGCAGGCAGGGCGCCGTTTGTCCCGTTGAGGATTACATCAACACAGAAGTGGATCTCGTCATTCTCTTTCACCCTGATATCAGCGAAAGGAATTTCTATCTCGAGTATGTCTTTAAATGCCGCCCTTAAAGAATCTTTGACTAAAACCCATTGTTCATCAACCTTTTCGTAAAGCGCCGCCTGATTGGATTCGGACAGGGGGTCAAAAATTAACTTAAAAACAAGGGGGTGCAGGATATTTATATGAAAGAATATCTGTCCATGGGTTTCGCGGGAGGTTTTCATCGGATCGACCCTAATATACAGATTATCCTTGTTGAAACCATAATAAATGCCTGAAACAAAGCTCTCGGATTTATGCATACTGCCGCCTGATCTTTTAACATCAATAAAAGCACCTAAAAACCATTCAAAATAACTTGTCATCAGCCCGTCAATTTTTGGATTAATAAACCCGCGTGGTTCAATTTGAGGTTTGACAATTCTTGACTCAATTTTAATTGGTATGTGCAAGTAATGGGGGATATCACTACCCATAATCTCATAAACTTTAATCAAATATCCCCTGAACAGTTCATCGAAGTCGTCATGTGTCTCGGTTGCATGCTCGTCACCGTACCACCAGTTCCAATCGCTTCCTTCAGCAACGTATATTGCCTCCCACGCCTTGGATAAATCTGCATCAGGGTGCAACGCAGCATATGATGCTAAGTCTTCTCTTGCCTGGGCAAGATAATCCCATGCCAGATTGTCTTCCTGATGTCCTATCCAGATGCTAAAGTTGGCATTTATCCAAGAACCGGGGTGAAGATAGTGAAGGGGGTCACCATGTCCATGTTCCTCTAAAAATTCAGAAATCTTTACCGTCTTAAACCTTTCGTCCTTTGCAAGAGCATCATAAAGCAAGTCAAGGAAGTCGTTTCCGTCATTAACATAATATTCCCAGGCATTCTCGCCGTCAACAATTATAGGCACGAGGTAGGGACGATCACAAGGCAGGGCATTTTTTATCTCAACGAGTCTATTGATTAAATTCTTAACTGCATTCTCTGTGCTCCATCCCGAATATGAAAAGCCGATGAGATCTGATAATATGTGATCCCTGAACAATATAGACAGACCATTAAAGTTATAAGGCTTACAAAGAACTTCGGGATGAACAAGATACCCATTGGCATCTCTCAAAGGTTTCGATAAAGACCTTGACAGTATTTCCTCATCTGTTGCTATCCACTTTATACCTTTAGACTTAATAATCCCCGCTATATCCTCGCTTACTGAGCCTTCAGAGGGCCACATCCCTGAAGGCAGATATCCGAATAATCTCTCGAAATAACTTATAGCCATCTCAATCTGTCTTTCGGCATCTTCAGGGTGAGAAAATCTCTTTTTTGGCAGAATGACATCGGGCATAGAAATTCTGGCAATATTTGTATCGTATAACAATGGCAAAATAGGGTGATTGAAGGGGCTGACAGAAAATTCAACCTGTCCCTGAGTGGCAATTTGTTTGTATGTTGGGATAATATCTCTCAAAATTTCTAATTGCTTTGAGATAAGCTCCTGCTTTTCATCTTCTGTGAAATCCCGTCCTTTTTCTATCAATCCATATAAAAAGGGGTCAGCATTTCTAAATGTTGGGTCGATCCAGCTAAGATTGAACAATACCTGAAGGTCTCTTATGTCATTGTCAGAAAAGTATCGGGATACCTTAAACAAGTCCTTTTTTGTGAACCTGAATCCCCTTCTTGCGAGAAGTTCATAATATCTTGGGTAGGGTTTTATCATATTTTCCCAGTTAGCAAGGAAGAAGTTTTCCAATATGAAAAGCCTTTCAGCCTCAGTGAGATCAGATGGACTTTTCTGGGTAAGGAGAAGATAAACATCTTTTGCATTGTTTTCGACATAATCATTTAATTGTTCCAACAGCGAAGGGACAAGGTTGAAGGTTAATTTCAGGGATGGGAATTTTTCTGCTTTTTTAACCATATCAAGATAATCCTTTACTCCGTGAAGGCGCACCCATGGGAGCCTGTATTTATTGGTTAAAGGGTCTTTATAATTAGGCTGGTGAAAATGCCATAAAAAGGCTATGTTTAAAGGATTATCTTTCATTTTCCTTGAATTGATAAATATATTCTTCTGGTTTTGCCAACCCGAATTTTTCTCTTGCGTATTTTTCTCTTAGAAATGAGTCCTGTTTCAGAGATTCAATCTGATATTTTAAGAGGCTGTTGTCTTTTTGCAGAAACTCTATCTCGGCTTTAAGTTTATTTTCAGTATTTTTAAGTTCGTAATATTTAATCAACCCCCTGTTGCTAAAAACAGCAGAAATAATAACGTACAAAAAGGCTATTCCGATAATGAGGAAAAAGAAAAAATCCCTCTTTTTTATCTCGGAATCAATCTGCTGCCTAAGGGTTTGTTTACTATGTCTTTTTCCCATAACTAAAGGCTTAAATTATAGAAAGAGTCTTTACCTTTGAAAACTGCCGAACCCTCTAATTCTTTCTCGATCCTCAAAAGTCTGTTATATTTTGCAATCCTTTCGCTTCTTGAGAGAGAGCCTGTTTTAATAAAGCCTGTATTACAGGCTACTGATAGGTCGGCAATCGTTGTATCCTCTGTCTCGCCCGACCTATGGGATATGATAGCGGTATATTTAGACCTTTTTGCCATCTCAATCGCCTCAAGGGTCTCGGTTACAGTTCCAATCTGATTTAGTTTTATAAGTATTGAGTTTGCGATGCCTTTTTGTATTCCTTCTTTAAGAATTTTAGTATTTGTAACAAACAAATCATCGCCGACAATCTGCACTTTTTCGCCAAGCTTTTTTGTCAGAATTTCCCATCCATGCCAGTCATTCTCTGCCAGACCATCTTCTATAGACAATATAGGATATTTATCAACTAACGCAGTGTAATAATCCACAAGGTCGGAGGATGATATCGTCCTGCCTTCAAAGTTATATCTACCATCTTTGAAGAATTCAGATGATGCTACATCGAGGGCTATCAATACATCATTGCCCGCAGAATAACCGCTTTCGTTAATCGCCTTGATTATAATTGATATAGCCTCTTCATTGGAATTCAAGTTTGGGGCAAAACCTCCTTCATCACCGACGGCGGTATTCAACTTCTGCTTTTTTAATATTGACTTAAGCGTTTGGAATATCTCGGCTCCAGCTCTTAGAGCTGATGAAAAATCCTTAAATCCAATCGGCATTATCATAAACTCCTGAATGTCGAGGTTATTATCCGCATGAGCCCCACCATTTATAAAATTCATCATGGGTATCGGGAGTTGCCTTGCATTGCAGCCGCCTATATATCTGTAAAGAGGCGCTCCCACTTCATTTGCAGAGGCGTGGCAGACGGCCATAGAAACTCCTAAAATGGCGTTAGCTCCGAGCCTTTGTTTGTTTTCTGTTCCATCGAGTTTTATCAATGTGTTGTCAATAAGCGCCTGTTCCTGAGCCTCCATCCCGATTATTTCGGGGGCTATATCTTTGAAAATATTCTCAACTGCATTAAGCACACCCTTGCCGTGAAATCTCTTTTTATCGCCGTCTCTAAGCTCCAGTGCTTCCCGTTCGCCTGTGGAGGCGCCGGATGGGACAATCGCAGAGCCAGATGCGCCGCTTGCCAAAATAACACTTACCTCTACGGTCGGATTGCCTCTTGAATCCAAAACCTCTGCTGCTATTACATCTACTATCTCGCTCATGAAGTGCTCCTTAATTTTATATTTAAAGTATATTTTTATATAGGGTCAATCACCCTAGTTTGGAGACAAACCAATTTTTTGAGGAGCATGAATAGCAATGCCGTGCAAATCCTCCGCAGCCTCCCTAAGTCCTTCAGAAAGTGTGGGATGGGCATGAATCATATCAGCAAGCTCCATTACAGTTATTCCTCCCTTCATAGCAAGCGCCCCCTCGTGAATCAAATCGGAGGCGTGCGGACCTATAATATGGACACCCAAAATCTTGTCTGTTTCAGCATCGGCTATTATCTTGAAGATTCCGGCTATTTCACCCATCGCATGCGCCTTGCCCAATGCCCTGAACTGAAAATGTCCAGTTTTGAATTGAATCCCCATTTCCTCAGCCTGATGCTGCCTGAGGCCAACCGCGCCAATCTCTGGCGAGGTGAATATTGCGGCAGGAACTACAGAATAATCAATCGTTTTATTAATTCCGCAGGCATTACAGGCTGCAACAATTCCCTCTTCCGATGCCTTATGAGCAAGAAGCATGCCACCAGTAATATCACCAACGGCGTAAATGTTAGGCACGTTGGTCTCCATTTTTTCATTTACAACTATCTCGCCCCTTTGACCTAATTTAACCCCTGCATCTTTTAACCCTATCCCTTCTGTATTAAAAGACCTCCCGATAGAAACGAGTAGAGTGTCTCCTACAAACTCCCTACCGTCAGAGGCATAAACATGGATGCCGTCAGGCATTTTCTCCGCCCTCTCCAATCTGATGCCTGTAAATAATCTTATGTTTCTTTTCTTAAATTCCCTCTGCAGGATGTCTGATATTTCGTAGTCTTCAGTTGGGATTGCCCTCGGCATCAACTCAAACATAGTTACCTGTGTGCCGAGTTCGCTAAATATAAAGGCAAACTCCGAACCTATTACACCAGCACCTACAATAAGGAGATTTTTAGGAATGGATTTAATATGCAATGCCTCGTTACATGAAATAATATTCTGACCGTCGAAGGGGAAAATAGGAAGCTGCGCTGGTTTTGAACCCGTAGCAATAATAATTTTTTCTGTCTTAATTATTTCCGAAGAGCCATCTTTTTTTTGAATCTCCACCTGATTGGGTGATAGGAGCCGGGCTTTTCCATAAATAAGATTTATGCCCCAGCTTTTAAAAAGTGATTTTATGCCTTTTATTTGGGTTGAGACAATCTTTTCCTTACGTGCCATTATTTTTGAAATGTTAGGGGAGACAGAGCCGGAAAAATCGATCCCGTAGTCCTCAAGTCTTCTTGCCTTGTGTAGCACTTCTATAGAGGCTATTATTGCTTTTGTAGGAATGCATCCCCAGTTAAGGCATGTCCCGCCCACTTCATCGCATTCTATAACAGTTGTCTTTGCCCCAAGCTGGGAAGCCTTTAAGGCAGCTACATACCCGCCCGGACCAGCTCCTATTATTGTAAGATTCACCTTTCTTCCTCTTCGAGATACGCCTCATAATCGTCAAAGTCCAACAGGTCATCAAGTTCCGAAGGATCCTTCAATTCGACAGCTACTATCCAGCCTTTCCCGTATGGGTCTTCATTTATTAACTCTGGATTATCAGCAAGTTTTTCGTTAACCTCAACTATTATACCGCTGACAGGGGAAATTACCGCAGAAGTGGCTTTGGTAGATTCAATTTCTGCCATCTCTGTATTCGCCTCAACAGTAGTATAGACATCCGGCAGGTCAATATAAACGATATCGCCAAGTGCATCCTGAGCGTAATCGGTAATGCCGATCAGGGCTTTTTTCTTAGATGGCTTCACCCATGTATGTTCCTTATGGTATCTGAGATTTTCAGGATTCATATGTGTCCCCTCCACCTTTTTATTATTAAAAACTATACATGACTTTATTACCATAGTTTTTTTTCTTTGTCAAGGAAAAACTTACCTGAGTTATTAGTGGAACCTTAAAAATATTCAAAATCAATGTTAATTTAAAATTTCTTCAGAGCGCAATTTACACGTGATAGATTTTGCAACAACATATTTACTAATATATAAGTTCATTGGCGAGAGAAGACATCTCCATATCTCCCACTAAAGATTATGTTTTTTGTCCCCAAAATAGAGATAGAACTTTTTTCTGACAATGGGAACGGTTTTTCGATCATTCTCGGAAGGCTTCCTTGCCTTCCTCCGAGGTCACCATCACGCCTCACCATCGTGGTGAGTCTTTTGTGATGGTGAAAGCCACCCAAATCCATCCCCATTGTCAAATTAGTTTTTTCTATCGCCGATCTTGGCTTTGGGTTTTTATTTGCGAAATATAGTGAGTTTTGGTATATTTTACCGCTATGAGTTATTTGATAAGTTCAATATCAGGATACATTTCGGTTATCGGTGCGGGTAGCTGGGGAACTACATTAGCTTCACTTCTTGCAGAAAAGGGCTACGATACTTTGTTATGGGCTAACGAGTTAAATGTTTCAGACCAGATCAATAAGAAAAGGACAAATGAAGTATATTTGCCTGGCGTAATCTTGCCTGAAAACCTTAAGGCGACAAACAATCTCTTTAATGCCGTTGCGAGGTCTCGTTACATTGTATGTGTTGTTCCGACGCAATATATAAGGAATGTCTTCAGCAGGGTAAGCAATCTTATATTGCATGAGGCTGTAATTGTGAGCGCATCCAAAGGCATAGAGCTTAATACTTACAAGACCCCTTCAATGATACTCGGAGAACTACTCGATAGACAGGTTTCTGTGCTGTCAGGCCCAAGTTTTGCCCGTGAAGTAATAGCTAAAATGCCTACCGCAGTGACTCTTGCCACCTATGACAAAAAGACAGGCTTAATGCTTCAGGAGATTTTCAATACGAGTTATTTCAGGGTTTATACCCATGATGACCCGATAGGCGTGGAGATTGGAGCAGCCTTAAAAAACGTTATTGCCATAGCAGCAGGGATTTGTGATGGATTAGGACTCGGACATAATGCAAGGGCAGCCCTTATTACGAGAGGGCTTATGGAGATATCCAGACTTGGGATAAAGATGAACGCTAAGGAAATTACATTTTTTGGCTTAAGTGGTATAGGCGACCTCATGCTCACATGCACTTCCATGCAGTCGCGAAATTATACCGTTGGCTATAAACTCGGCAAAGGCATGACACTTAAGGAAATAGTCGAACAAACTAAATCTGTTGCTGAAGGAATAACAACATCAAAATCTGCCTATGAACTCTCACAAAGATATAGCGTTGAGATGCCCATTACTGAGCAGATTTATTTAACTTTATATAAAGATAAACCCCCTATGGAAGCAGTCAAAGACCTTATGAATCGTTCTCTTAAAAAAGAGTTTTATGAATATTGATAAACTCAAAAACATTCTTAATAATGTAAAAAGCGGCAAGATATCAATTGAAACCGCCCTTAACAAGCTTAAACACTTGCCTTTAGAGGATCTGTCCTTTGCTAATGTTGACCATCATAGACATCTAAGGACACAAATACCTGAGGTAATTTTTGCATCAGGCAAGAAAACCGAAGAGGTTTTAAGCATTGCTAACTCCATGCTCAAAAGAAGCGGGAGATTTCTGATAACCAGAGCATCTCAAGAAATATATGAAAAACTAAAAAAGAAAAAGGCTAAGTTTTATCCTGCTTCCGGGATAATCTGCTATGGAGAAGAAAAAACAAAAAAGGGCAAGGTGCTTGTCATCTCAGCAGGCACCTCTGATATCCCCGTTGCCGATGAGGCGGAAGTTGTAGCCTCCTATCTTGGTAGCGCCACTTCAAGACTATATGATGTCGGAGTAGCAGGGATACATAGAATACTGAGTCACCGTCAAATGCTTGAAGAGGCAAAGGTTATTATAGTCGTTGCCGGTATGGAAGGGGCATTGCCTTCAGTTGTTGGAGGGTTAACAGACAAGCCTGTCATTGCAGTGCCAACATCTGTCGGTTACGGTGCTAATCTTGGCGGGTTCTCAGCACTCCTTACAATGCTAAATTCCTGTGTTCCTGGCATTGCAGTAGTAAACATTGACAACGGCTTTGGGGCTGGGTGCTTAGCGCACAAAATTAATATTTTGAGTGTGGGATAAATTCAATACACAAATCCCAATTCTGATGCGACTTTCGCAAGTTTCTTATCCAGAGTTCAGAGGGGCTCAGTGCTTAACATTGCTGAAGCGAGTAAGGGCATATCAATATATCCTAACCCTTTTCCCATAAGTGCTTGATTTTCAATAAAACGCTTTACTTCATCATGTTCTGCATGGTTAACGCGGAGGAGTAATTGCAGATTTGAGAGAATCTCAGTCTTGTTTGTTAGGTTGCCACAGGCGAGTTCTCCGATAATGAATTGGTGGATAGCTACACTGCCGTTATTCAATAAATTTTTAAGCCTAATATTGCCTGAGCGGAAGTGTTCAACCCAGACCGATGTATCAACGAGCGCCATGACTATTCCCCAGATCTTCTGCGAGGGTTCGCAGGAGTCTAAAATAATATTTAAGCAGGGATGTGACGATTTCTTTGCCAAAGAACTACTTTGTCCATGTGCAAGCCTTTGTGAGATTTCATACTTAGTTTTGAAGTATCGGCAGTTGAGGCTTCCACTTCGTCTTCAGCATCTTTGCAGCTACCCGTGGCTTTGGCTCCAGAAATTGTGTTATATCCTTCTGATTGCAAAGTCTATAAGAATTTATTTTGGATGGGTATGGATTTAGAATGTAATTTAATTGGAACTTTATGATATGATTTTTAATCAGGATATTTTAGGGAGGTGGCGATGAAATTAGCTAAAACATATCTTTGGCTTATAGTAGTTTTATTTTTTGCTGTATCAGTTAATGCTGAAGTAAAAAAACAGGCTTTCACTAAGGAGGAGATAAAAAAGATGTCAGAAACAAAGGCTGTCATTGAAACAAAATTTGGAAGTATAGAGCTCAAGTTTTTTCCGGATGTAGCGCCCAATCATGTTAAAAACTTTATTGACCTTGCTAAAAAGGGCTTTTATGACGGCACTATTTTTCATAGGGTAATACCCGGTTTTATGATTCAGGGTGGCGATCCGAATTCAACCAGCCACGATAAATCAAAACACGGTATGGGCGGACCAGGATATACTATAAAAGCCGAGTTCAATAATAAATCTCACAAGAGGGGCATACTTTCAATGGCAAGGGCAGCGCATCCAGACAGCGCAGGCTCTCAGTTTTTTATTTGCGTTGCTGACGCCCTTTTTCTTGACAAACAATATACCGTCTTTGGCGAAGTTGTATCGGGGATGGATGTTGCCGACAAAATCGTGAGCCAGCAGAGAGACGCAAGAGACAATCCGATTGAAAGGATCGAGATGAAGGTTAAGATAATAGAGAAATAAACTTAATTTTTTGCATTTCAGTAGTGAGGTGGAATCATGTCGTTGGTATATTTTGCATCAGCAAGGGTGACTAAATGGAAATACGATGACAGTATGCCTGGCAAGCTCGAGAGATTATTGAACGAAATAAATCTCTCAACTTACTTCAACAAGAATGAATGGGTCGCCGTCAAGACGCATTTTGGCTCTGAAGGAGCCCACAGGATTGTCAGACCCGTCTTTCTCAGAAGAGTCGTTGATAAATTAAAGTCAATAGGGGCTAAACCTTTTGTAACTGATACGGTTAGAATCAAGGGTCTTGACTACCTTGAGGTAGCTAATCAGAACGGGATTAATCACCTGTCAGTTGGCGCCCCTGTTGTTCTTGCAGATGGATTATACGGCAATGACAATATACTCATCCGCTCAGGTGAGATTCTCGGAGAGATTGCGGTGGCAACCCTGATATACGATGTGCCGGCAATGGTTGTATGCTCCCATGTAAAAGGTCATATAAACGCTGGCTACGCAGGCGCTATAAAAAACATTGCGATGGGCGCTGTGAGCGGGAGCCATAGACACTGCGGGTGGAAGTGCGGAAGGGGGGCGATGCATACCATTGGGGAAGGCATCCTGAACTGGGATGAGGAAAAATGCACCCTGTGTTATCAGTGTCAGGAAATATGTCCTTTGGACTGCATAGATTTCAAGGACAATAAACTTAAGGTAGATAATGAGAAGTGCTGGCGGTGCGGCAGATGCACAAGGGTTTGCCCAGAGGGTGGACTCACAATGCCCAGCGATAACGAGACATTTTTAAAATCTTTAGCTGAAGCCTCCGCTGCTGTTTTGGGAACTTTTAAGAAAAATAAAGTTATTTTTATCAACTTTCTCACAGAAATCCAGCCCGAGTGTGATTGTATGCCTGCCGCAGATGTTCCTGTAATACAGGATGTGGGGATACTTGTCTCTGATGATATCGTGGCGATTGAGCAGGCATCAGTTGACATGCTCCTTAAGGAGGCTCCTTTGCCGTCATCCTTAGCATCTGATGAAAAGTTAAAAGAGGGAGATGATATACTCCAAATCCTTCACAGGAGACCATATAATATCCAGATAGAAGAAGCTGAAAGGCTCGGACTTGGAAGCAGGAAATATAAGCTGAGGGAGATAAAATAAAGCTGTTTATTAACTTGTGATTGTTAAGCTCATCCTTCGACAAGCTCAGGATGACATTGATATGTGTAAGGGCGTGGGATGACTTATAATAAAACTTTTAATCCTTCCAGCCATGCTCCCCAATGAGAGGGACAAATACGCAAGGGGTATGATATTCCTCGTCCAGCTTGCCTTTTGTCTTTCTGAGTTTTATGAGGACCTGAGAAAACCTCTGTCCTACAGGGGCAACTATGATACCGTTTTCATTAAGCTGATTTATAAGGCATGCCGGAATCTTTGGGGTTGCAGCAGTTATTATTATCCTATCAAATGGCGCCTTTTCCTCGAGACCCTTTGAACCGTCACCTATGTAAACATAAATATTCTCGTATCCCATATCTTTTAGGTGGGTTCCGACTTGTTCGCCCAATGTCTGAATCCTTTCAATCGTATAAACCTCACGGGCAAGTTCAGCGAGTATAGCCGCCTGATAGCCTGACCCGGTTCCTATTTCAAGCACTTTTTCGTTACCCTTTAATTCCAGAAGTTCTGTCATTATGGCAACCATATAGGGCTGCGAAATTGTCTGCCCTTCGCCTATAGGCAGTGCCATATCTTCATAAGCTTCGTGTCTGCTCGTCTCGGGCATAAAAAGGTGTCTGGGCACTTTTCTCATGGCTGCAAGAACCCTTTTATCTTTTATCCCCCTTGGTATAAGCTGGGTATCAACCATTAAATTTCTGAGCTTCTCATACCCGTTCATTTCTTTGCCTCTGAATCGTTGCCCTTTTGAATACTGTATCTTCTCAATATTTCATTGGCCGCTATTACCCCTGATGCAGAAGACTGTATCAAACCCCGGCTGACACCTGCTCCATCGCCGACGGCAAAAAAATTGTCAATCTCGGTCTCAAGGCATCCCGAGAGCTTCAGCTGCATCGAATAAAACTTAACCTCAACCCCGTAAAGCAATGTGTGCCTTGAATTAATTCCAGGTGCAATATTATCCATGGCTTCCAGCATTTCAAGAATGTTAGAGAGATGGCGATAAGGCAAAACGAAACTCAAATCACCTGGGGTAGCGTCTTTCAAAGAAGGCTCTACTATACCTTTCGAGATTCGGTCAGGCGTTGAACGGCGTCCCATTCTTAAATCGCCAAGGCGTTGAACTATAACGCCTCCTCCTATAAAATTTGCGAGTCCAGCAATATACATCCCATATGAGATTGGCTCATCGAAAGGCTCTGTAAAAAAGGTGCTCACAAGAATTGCAAAGTTTGTATTGTTTGTCTGTTTCTCCGCATAACTGTGGCCGTTGACTGTCCATATCCTGTTCAGATTTTCCTTAACCACTAAACCATAAGGGTTAAAACAGAATGTCCTCACTTTGTCATCAAACTTCTTAGAGTAAAATACAATTTTGGGTTCATAAGTGATCTTAGTCAGATGCTCTAAAACGGATGCAGGCGTTTCTACCCTTACGCCGATATCAACGGGGTTTTTTAGAAGTGTCAGTCCAAGCCTTCTCGCTTCACCTTCGAGCCACTTTGAGAATGCCCTTCCGGGGGCAACAATTAAATAATCTGAATATAATCTCCTGCCGTCGCTCAATTCTATGCCGACAGCCTTATTATTATTTATTATAATGCTCTTAGCATCAGCTTCAAAAAGTGTAGATATTTTATTTCTTAAATCCTCCCACATATTAGTAAGCACGACCTTGCATCTGTCAGTCCCGATATGCCTGATCTTTGATGGAATAAGGATGAGATCCTGTTTTGCAGCCATATCTCTCAGTTTTGCTATCTCTTTTTCATCTTCGCCGTAAAGGCAATCTGGAGCTCCATATTCAACATATATCTTGTCAACATAGCTCATTAGTTGTCTGAGTGAGTCGGCATCAACATATCTCGATAAATAACCTCCTATTTCAGCCGAAAGGGTCAACTTCCCGTCGCTGAAGGCTCCTGCGCCTCCCCACCCGCTCATTAACTGACAGACCGGGCAAGAGTGGCATTTTTCGCCCGAGTAATGCAGGGGACATATCCGATGATTGATATCTTTTCCTTTTTCGAGTAATAGTACCTTGAGTCCTGGTGCATGCTTGGTCAGCTCGATGGCTGAAAAAATACCTGCAGGACCTGCTCCTACAATGATTACATCATATTTTTCAGCTTTTTTTACTCTCACTATCTTCACCGATTTTCCATGTCCTTTTCAAATACTCAAGGGCATCATAATTAGTAAGATCGAGATGAATGGGGGTGATGGAGACATAATTATCAAGAACTGCCTGAATATCCATATCTTCTCCGTGTTCCCAGTATGGGTTGCCTCCCCCAATCCAGTAATATTTTTCTCCCCATGGTGAAAGGATATCCTGAATAGCGTTGTCATAAACCCTTTTGCCCTGCCTTGTAAGCTTAATCCCCTTTATCTGATTTTTTTTGACATTCGGGACATTCACATTAAGCAGTGTATCGTATGGAAGAGATTTATCGAGTATATACTGGGCAATCTCAACTGCAAAAGGGACAGCAGTCTCAAAGAAATAAGGTCTCCAGCCCGCGAGGGATATTGCAAAAGATGGAACACCAAGTATTGTGCCTTCAATAGCGGCTGAAACGGTGCCGGAATATGTAACATCATCTCCAAGATTCGCCCCCATATTTATGCCTGACGCGATAAGGTCGGGCTTGCGGGATAGAATCTTATTAATGCCAAGGGCTACACAATCTGACGGCGTGCCATTAACGCTAAAGACATTCTTACGCAATTCTTCGACCTTTAATGGTCTGTGAAGGGTCAATGCGTGGCTAACGGCGCTTCTTTCCCTGTCAGGGGCTATGATATAAGCATCTCCAATCTTCTTCATAGCCTGAAGAAGGGCAATTAAGCCTGGTGAGTGTACTCCATCGTCATTAGTAACAATTATTAGGGGAGCCATATATAAGTTCAGTATAAATTAATCGTGGAAATAAGTAAAACATGAAGAAAGGTTCATTAAGAAAATAATTATTAACCCCGCCCAGTCTGAGATAAATTTTATGTCATGCTGAGCGGGGTCCAATGATACTAAAATTTAGCAAGCAAGGTAATTTCTTAAAAGATTATTTTTTATCAGCTTTTGCCCCCAAAGCAGTCTTCACAGTCTCCTTGTGAGACTCGATTTCAGTCTGAAGGGAGGTAAGCTGATCAAAAGCCGGGCGGATTTTTCCTGCCTGAAGGTTTTCTTTAGCTGAAACCAATTCTACCTCAAGCTTGCCTATTGCTCCCTGAATCTCCTGCTGGTTAATTTGAGCCTTTTTTCTTATTGCCTGCGAAACGGATGATTTGAGCTCATTCATAGAGCTTTGCACATCGAGAACTATTTTTTCCGCCTCTTCTTTCATTTTCGCTTTGTTTGCTTCAACGGCCTGGACAGCCTGTTTGGCAAGGTTAATAGCCTCTTCAGCTGCGGTTTTGGCTTCTTTATAATTCTTTGCAACTACTAAATCTTTAGCCTTTTTTAAAGCCCCTTCTGCTTTTGCAAAAATATCTTGAGAATACTGATCTGCCTCTTTAAGTTTTGCATCAGCTATCGCCTTTGTGGCATCATCAATTTCTTTTGTGGGAGGCTGTGCACATCCAGCGATAAAAGCCAATAAAACCATAATTACACCAATCAAAAGCCACTTAATCCTGTTTTTCTTCACAACAAAAACCTCCTTAAAATTTTTTTCATAAATTATAAAACATATTACAAATAATGGCAAAGTTATAAAATGTCCAGGGAAGGACTGCTTGAGATTTTTATAAAAGACTGTTAGTATATTCAGTCAAACTTTTAAAAGGAATTTACTAAGTCTCAAAAGAAAAAAGGAGGTGCTCGATGTTTTTTATGAATTTAATCACTGATGTTTATGCTATGGGACCCCCGCCGGGAGGCGACCAAGCAGGCGGTATTCAAAACTTTTTAATAAGTATTCTCCCCCTTGTTTTGATATTCGTAATATTTTATTTGCTCCTTATAAGGCCTCAGCAGAAAAGGGCTAAGGAGCATAAAAATATGATAGACAACCTCAAAAAAGGAGATAAGATAATAACAGCCGGCGGCATCTATGGAGTCGTTGACGCTGTCGGCATTGAGACCTTAACAGTAAAAATCGGCGAAAATATGAAGATTAAGATAGGCAAGGGTCATGTCATTTCCAAAAGACCTGATGCAGAAGAGGATTAACAGGAGACACTGATTAGATGAAAAAAGGCTTGCTTTGGCGAATTATTCTTATCGCCTTCACTTTTGTATTATCTGCCATCTTCTTTTTGCCCAATACCCCTGTATTTGAGCATATGCCGGGGTGGTGGAAAGAAAATCTTCCCAATAAAGGGATAGTTTTAGGGCTTGACCTTCAGGGAGGACTGCATCTTGTATTTGAGGTTGAGGAAGAAAAAGCTGTTGATATAGCAACTGAGAGGGTTGCGGCTAATCTTGTCAGTGTTTTAGAAAAAAAGAATATTAAGGCTGATATAAAAAGAGAAGGTTTGCTTGTAATAGTGAGCCCTGTTTCTCCAGAGATTAGGAAGATAATTGAGGACACATATCCTACCCTGTCTCTCGTAGAGAGCGCAGATAAATTGAAATACAGGTTTTCAGCCAGGGAAATCGAGAATATTAAAAAGACTGCATCGGATCAGGTGCTTGAGACTATCAGAAACAGGATAGACCAGTTTGGAGTTGCTGAGCCTACTATTCACAGACAGGCTGAAAATGAGATAGTCATCCAACTGCCCGGCGTCAAAGACCCCAAAAGGGCAGTTGATGTTATTGGGAAAACGGCTATCCTTGAATTCAAGCTCGTAAATGATCAATCCCCTATTGCCGCCGAACTGCCGCCATATGTTCTTCCTGATGAAGAAAAATCGTTGGTCAATAAGTTCAAAAATAAGCTTGGAGAAGAAGACGAGATATTATTCCAGAGGGTTGTAAACAAAGAGACAGGTGTAATTACCAAGGTGCCTATTCTTCTTAAAAAGAAGACCTTGCTTACAGGCGATACCCTCAGCGAGGCAAGGGTTAACATTGACCAGAGGTTCAATGAGCCTTATGTTTCGTTGACATTCAATGCAGTAGGTGCAAAGCTCTTTGAGGACATTACAGCCCAGAATGTCAAAAAAAGGCTTGCTATAATACTTGATGGAAATGTATATTCTGCCCCAGTTATTCAGGAAAAGATAAGCGGCGGGAATGCGCAGATTACGGGCAATTTTACCCTTGATGAGTCAAAAGACCTCGCAATAGTTCTGAGAGCTGGCTCACTCCCTGTCCCTGTTAAGATGCTTCAAAATGTAACCGTAGGTCCTTCTCTGGGCAAAGATTCGATTGATGCAGGGAAACTGGCGGGTATTATAGGCGCAATACTTGTGATTGGCTTCATGCTTGTTTATTACAGGGTTTCAGGGCTCATCGCTGATTTTGCGCTTATTCTTAATATTGTTCTTTTATTAGGCGCAATGGCGTCATTGAACGCCACCCTTACATTACCCGGCATAGCAGGGATTATACTTGCCATTGGTATAGCAGTTGACTCGAATGTCCTGATGTTTGAAAGGATGAGGGAAGAGATAAGGTCGGGCAAGACTCCCAAGGCTGCTATTGAGAGCGGATATAAAAAAGCCTTCTGGACTATTTTTGATTCTCACGTAACAACACTCATAACCGCACTGGTTCTATTCCAATTTGGGACAGGTCCAATCAAAGGTTTTGCCGTCACCCTGTCTCTTGGCATAGCTATAAACCTATTCACTGCTCTCATTGGAACCAAAACCGTTTTCGATATAATTTATTTAAAAAGGGAAGTCAAGAGATTAAGTATATGATAGAGATATTAAAGAACACAAAGATTGACTTTATGAGCATGAGGAAATATACCTTTGTTATTTCCGCATTGCTCGTTATTCTTGGTTTATTTGCCGTTGTCCAGATTTTTTTGGGAAAAGCCAACATGGGCGTTGACTTTGCGGGCGGCACAGCTATACAGGTTAAGTTTTCAGGACATATTCCGCTTCAGGACATAAGAAAGGCTTTAGACGACGGACAGATAAAGGATTTCGACCTTCAGGACTTGCCGACAGAAAATAAGGTTTTAATCAGGATTAAAAAACAGGAAGAAACACTCGGTGGATTTTCAGAAAGGATAATACAGGTGATTTCTTCGAAATTTGCTGATAAAACCCCTGTCATTGACTCAGTGACTGAGATCGGTCCCAAGGTTGGCGAAAAATTAAAAAAGGATGCCCTCTTTGCGATTGCCATGTCTATAGTAGGGCTTTTGATATATGTCGGCTGGAGGTTTCACTTTAAATTCGGCGTCGGCGCCACATTAGCCACTTTTCACGATGTTATGGCTGTTCTGGGGATATTTTATCTTTTAAACAAAGAGATTAATCTTATATTCATCAGCGCCCTGCTTACGATAGCAGGGTATTCTCTGACTGATACAGTTGTGGTATTTGACAGAATAAGAGAAAATATCAAGAAGTCGCTTAAGGATGCTGTCGACTCCATAATAAATAAGAGCATTAACGAAGTGCTCTCCAGAACCGTCGTCGTATCTTTCACAACATTTCTCGCTGGATTAGCCCTTTTCATTTTCGGCGGAGAGGTTATACATGATTTTGCTTTAGCCATCATTATCGGGGTTACTGTCGGCACTTACTCTTCGATTTTTATTGCGAGTCCGATAGTTATGCTTTTGAGCAAAAAGAAACAAACTATTATTCGCAAGAAAAAGTGAAAAACCGTATTTCCTTAAAGGGATATCTTTGATGGCATTTAACGGCTTAAACTGCAGATGGTATGTAAAAAAGACCAACCCTGAATATATTGATTATATCTCAAAAATAGCCTCTGTATCTTCTGCCTCCGCCCAAATCTTAATAAATAGAGGGCTAAAAACACCTGAGCAGATCGAACTTTTTTTAAATCCAGATATTCAAAGGCTCTCAGACCCTTTTGAGTTAAACGGTATGAAAAAAGCTGTAGAGAGAATCTCCAAAGCCAGAAAAAACAATGAAAAGATCTTAATCTGCGGAGATTATGATGCAGACGGTTTAACAGCTACTTCAATACTGTTTGAAGGATTGAAGAAACTCTCAATTGATGCAGATTATTTTATTCCAGACAGGTTCACAGACGGTTATGGATTTGGGGATTCAGGTCTTGATAGGGCTAAGGACATAGGTGCAAACTTAATAATCACCGTAGATTGCGGCATTTCTTCGTTTGATGCTGTTAAGAGAGCTGATAAGCTCGGCATTGAGGTGATTATCACAGACCATCACGAACCCGTCAGGGCGTCGAATGGAGAAGTATTATTGCCGGATGCCTTTGTAGTTGTAAATCCTAAAATCCTACCCTGCTCTTATTCCCAGTCATTCTTGTCAGGGGCGGGCGTTGCTTTCAAGATAGTTCAAGCGCTCTTTGGCAATGCTGACGAAGCAATTGAATTCCTTGATCTTGCTGCCCTTGGAACAGCCGCAGATATCGTCCCGTTGCTCGGCGACAACAGAATTTTTGTTAAAAAAGGGATTGATTTGATTCAATCAGGCGAAAGGGCTGGTATCAGGGCTCTCAAATCAGCCGCTGGTATAAGGCAGGATTTTTTTAAACCAACATTTTTGAGTTTTGTTCTGGTTCCAAGAATTAATGCAGCAGGTAGGATGTCTAATGCCACAGATGTAGTAAGGCTTTTGACCACCAAATCTGAGGCAGAGGCGGAAGAGCTTGCACTTTGGCTGAATGATTTAAACTCTCAGAGACAGAAGATAGAAGAAATTGTTTATAATGAGGCTATACAACTGATAGGCAAAACTGATTCTGAGGTAGGAGCAGTAGTTGTGGCTTCTCAGGGCTGGCATGAGGGCGTAATCGGCATAGTGGCAGCGAGGCTTGCAGAGGAATATTACCGTCCTGCCTTTGTTTTTTCCGTAAGAGATAATATTCTCAAAGGCTCTGCACGGAGCATCCCGCCCTTTGACATTTATGCCGGTCTTGTTGAGTGCAGGGACTTGCTGAAAGGCTTTGGGGGGCATAGGCAGGCTGCAGGAATAAGTCTCCATGCAGATATGCTTGATGATTTCAGACAAAGGATATCTAATTTTGTATTAAGTAGTCTCGGCAAGGAAGACCTTATTCCTTGCATGAATATTGATGTTTCTGTCAGGATTGGCGATATAAATGCCGAATTGATTAATGAACTTTCGAGGCTCGAACCATTTGGAACAGGCAACGATGAACCGCTGTTTGGCGCAAAGGGGCTGAAACCCTATAATCCCAGAATAGTGGGCAATAACCACCTCAAGATGCTTCTAAAGCAAAACGGACGGAGCATTGACTGCATAGGCTTCGATTTTGGCAGATATCTTGAGCTTGTCGGGGCTAATGCATTGATTGATGCAGCCTTCTATCCAACAATAAACGAATGGGATGGGGGCAGATATTTACAATTAAATCTAAAAGCTATGAGACTGGCAAATAATGAGAATAACGATTAACGATTTCCTTAAAAAGAAACAAGACAAGAAAAAGATTACTATGCTCACCGCGTATGATTACCCTTTTGCAAAGATGGTGGATGAGGCTGGAATTGACGCCATTTTAGTTGGGGATTCTCTTGCAATGGTGGTGCAAGGCCTTGAAAACACCCTTCCTGTCACTATGGATGAGATGATATACCATACAAAGATGGTTGTGCGGGCAGTAAACAGGGCAATGGTGATTGGCGATATGCCGTATCTATCATATCAGACAAGCATTATGGATGCCCTGAGAAACGCTGGAAGATTTCTCAAGGAAGGCGGGGCGCAGGGGGTGAAGCTTGAGGGAGGCAGAGAGGTTGAAGATATAGTCAAAGCCCTGACAAAAGCAGAAATTCCAGTTCTGGCACATATAGGACTCACACCACAGGCGATTCACAGGATGGGGGGATACAAGGTTCAAGGAAAAACAGATGAAGCAGCACAAAAGCTTATAGAAGATGCAAAACTTCTCGAAGAAGCTGGCGCTTTTGCCATTCTATTAGAGGCTATCCCGTCTGAGCTTGCCGCCCGCATAACGGCAGACCTTGCAATTCCTACAATAGGCATAGGCGCAGGTCCTTCATGTGATGGACAGATTCTCGTGTTGCACGATGTTCTGGGATTGTTTGAAAGGTTTCTCCCTAAATTTGCCAAAAGATATGTAAACCTGAAAGAAGAGGCTGTAAAGTCCTTAAGGCAGTATAAAGAAGAGGTTGAAAAAGGGGCATTCCCGGGCAAAGAACACTCTTTTTGATTACATATAGTTGCAATATCAGCGGTTGAGGCTTTCGCTTCGCCATCAACATCTTTGAGGCTACCCGTGGCTTTGACTCCAGCAATCGCATCATATCCCTCTGATTTTAAAAGTATCTAAGAATTTATTTTGGACGGGTATGATATAGTTTATAAATTAGCATTTTGTCACCCTGAGCTTGTCGAAGGGCGTCGAAGATTATAGTTTTTAAATGATCCTTCGATAAAGTCAGGATGATATGGTGCGCTGAAGGCATCCATAACAATCAAGAGCTTAAAGACAGATATCGGAATTACTCATAATTCAAAAATTTGCATCAATTCTTATGGCTATCTTTAAACTTACTAATAAACTCCTTTTCCCCCCGCCTCACTTAGCTGAACCTGATGGACTTCTTGCTGTTGGAGGCGATTTGAGAGTTGAGCGCCTGTTGGAAGCTTATTCAAGAGGCATTTTCCCATGGTATGAAGAATCCTCCCCTATCCTCTGGTGGTCACCCGACCCAAGATTTGTTCTATTTCCTGATGAATTAAGAATCTCAAGAAGCTTGAGACAGACAATCAAGAAAGGGATTTATGCAACAACCACTGATAAAGCTTTTGAAGAGGTTATTAAAAGTTGTGCCGAGGTGAAAAGAAAAGGCTCCTCTGGGACATGGCTCACTGATGAAATGATAAAGGCTTATATTGCCCTGCACCGTCTCGGTTTGGCTCATTCTGTTGAAAGCTGGTATGAGGATGAACTGGTAGGAGGGCTGTATGGAGTAGCATTGGGAGCTGTTTTTTTCGGCGAGTCGATGTTCACTAAAAAAAGCAATGCCTCTAAGGTCGCCTTTGTAAAGACTGTTCAAAAACTGAAGGACTGGGGGTTTGTGATTATAGATTGTCAAATTGTGACAAGACATCTTTTTAGTTTAGGTGCAAGGACAATACGGCGTTCCTTATTTCTTGAAATATTAAAAGAGGCATTGAGTAAGAAAACCGCTCCTTGGGGGCAGAATTTTAGTGAATAGTGGATAATAGATAGTGAATGGTCAATCAAAATGAGTGTTGAGCGTCAGGTGTCAAGCATTAGGTTTGGAATAGGAGTGATTCACCAAATCATCCAATAGCTTGCTTAATAAAGTTTTTTTATGAGCCATGCCATATTTTGCCCGAGGGTCTTCATCGTTTGAATGCCTTCGTTATCATTTTGAACTTCGCCAGGTTCCCTGCCGATGCCTATATTCCAGTAGCTTGAGCTGGGAATTATCATCTGCCCTATCAGGAAGAAATAATTAAGTGAACTGAATACATGAGCAGAGCCAGCACGGCGGACAGCTACAACAGAAGCGCCCACTTTTCTTTTGAACATGTCTTCATTTGCCCTTGCTACCATACCGCATCTTTCTATCAATGCCTTCATAGATGCCGATACATTCGAGAAATAAGTTGGAGAGCCGAGGAGAATGCCTTCTGAGCTCAGCATTTTGGATATACACTCATTGATGATGTCTTTATCGACTGCGCACCTTTTGTTTTTGTTGCTGAAGCATTTATAACAGGCTATGCATCCTTGAATTGGCTTGCCTGCCAAGTTATAAATCTCGGTATCAATGCCCTCTTTTTGTATTTCATCTAAAACAATTTTTAAAAGATATGCTGTATTGCCTTGTTTCCTAGCACTTCCATTGAAAGCTATTACCTTCATAATGATTCATCCTCCTCTATATAACCGGATTAAATATAATAACAAAATCCTCAAATATGTCGCATTACTAAAAAGATTACCCAAAATCAGCGATAGGATTTTTATTTAATAACAATGGAAATAGTTTTTCGCTCATTCTCGGAAGGCGTCCTTGCCTTCCTCCGAGGTCACCATCACGCCTCACCATCGTGGTGAGTCTTTTGTGATGGTGAAAGCTGCTTAAATCCATTCCCATTGTCAAATTAGCGGTTTTCGCTGGTTTTGGGAGATTAATCCATCGACCGCTTCCATTATTACAGGTGGTTTTTTGTTTCCTTTGTAAGAAGCAAGATGCTCTATGATTAAGTCCATAGAACACGAAAAATTTAAAAAGTTTAGTATCTGTTGATTAAAATTAAAGATTTTCTTATAAAAATTATGGATGGGGTTATTTGAAATTAACGGCGCTTTTTTAAATAGTTTTCAACATTTCCATTCTTAAGAGCTTTTTGGGCTACCATGTCGAAATTTTTTCTAATGTTCCGAAGAAGCATGATGATTCCTGCTTAAGCTGGAATCCAGACATCGTCCATGTTCAAGCAGCGAAAGCGCCTTAATGAATTGGATACCAAACTTCGTGGATAACGATGGATTCCCCATCAAGTTCAGAAGGACAGCAAAACAAATGTGGAGAACTTTTAGCGGCAGTGGACTCAAATGAATGATTTTATTTAAAGGCATGATGTATAATTTCAAACAAAAGTTACAAAAAGAAATTATTATCTTAAAATGATTATCGAGTTTTTAGAATCGGTGGACGCAAAAGGTAATTTCAAGAGTTTTATGAAAAACAGGATGACTGGTATGAAAAGATGAGGAGGCTTTATGATTAAGTTTTTCGAAAAGGATCCATACTCCCCTGTTCAATATGTATATGAAGTTGAAAAGGTGCTTTATAAAGGGAGGAGTAATTTTCAGGATATCATGGTAATTGAAAACCCCTTCTTTGGTAAGATGCTTATACTCGACGGTGTTGTTCAGATTACCGAGAAGGATGAATTTTTCTATCACGAGATGCTTGTTCATGTTCTGATGCATTCACACCCAGACCCTCAAAATATTATTGTGATAGGGGGGGGTGACGGGGGCGCAGTGCGGGAAGTCCTTAAACATAAAAGCGTCAAGAAGATCTATTTTGTAGAAATAGATGAGGAGGTTATAAATGTCTCCAAAAGATTTTTCCCTCAAGTGGCGTGCGGGATTGATGATGAAAGGGTAGAGATTAAATGTATGGACGGGGCAGAATTTGTGAGGGGGAGAGACAGCGATATAGATGTAATAATCGTTGACTCCACCGATATAATAGGCTTTGCAAAGAGCCTTTTTACAGTGGAGTTTTTCAAGTCCGTAAAAAACTCGCTAACCAAAGACGGCATGTTTGTGACCCTTTCGGAGTCCCTGCATTTTCACAAGGATATGGTGATAGATGTGCAAGAGGAGTTGAGGCTTATATTCCCAGTGGTGGATCTTTATACTGCTCCATTAGCTACTTATGCAGGCAACTGGTGGACATTCTCTGCAGCCTCAAAAAATCTAAATATCAGGGAAATGAGGAGGAGTTTCGAGATAGAGACAAAATATTTTGACGATGAGATTTATCAGCAGGCATTTTTACCGCCTAAAATATACGAAAAACTAATAAAAAGAGAGCTTTTGTGGCCATAAAATAGCTACAGGAAGGGCTATTTCGGGTTTTTTTATAATCGATGAATTTTATTTTTTGCTATATTCTTTAATAATGCAATGCCTTATGCCAAAGTTCTAAGAATTCTCTTTTATATGGTGTCTTATAAAAATCCTTCACCAGCCCTTTCCATATTGTTGCTTCTATTGAACTTTGCATTTCCATCTTCGATTTTGGATATAGCAGGAATCTTGACAGAATTGATGGGTTGTTGTTAAATTATTAGCACTCACTCATTGAGAGTGCTAAAGGGTAAAAATTATGATAAAAGATGTCTTGGATGAAAGAAGTAAAAAGGTACTCTGTGCAGTTGTCGAGAGTTATATAAAGCATCTTGAGCCAGTAGGTTCCCGCTTTGTAACAAGACGGTATCCTTTAGGCTGCTCTTCTGCAACTATAAGGAATATTATGGCAGATCTCGAGGATATCGGATTTTTGAGCCAGCCCCATACCTCTGCCGGCAGAGTCCCAACGGATAAGGGCTACAGGTTTTATGTAGATTATATCCTTGCTATTAAAGAAATAGATCATGATGAAGAGTCTGAAGAGTTTTTTAAAAAATTTGACAGTCAGCTCGATAATACAAGCAAGGATTTAAATAAAATATTTCTCGAAGCTACCAATGCTCTTTCTACGTTATCAAACTACATAGGTGTTATAACTCCACCCAGACCTGAATGCACAACATTTAACAGACTTGAACTCATAAGATATCGTTCTGAACAGGTTGTCGCTATATTATTAACAAACGAGGGGATAATAAAAAATAAAGTTATAAGTATTCCACCTTCATATTCACAAGATGACTTGAATAAAATAGTCGATTATTTAAATAAAGAGTATGCTGGTTATCCGCTGGATAGAATAATGTTCCTACTGAAGGAAAAAATATCGAGCGAGAAGGTTCAATATAATGATCTCATTAACAGAACTATTAAGATTTATCAAGAGGCGTTGTCAATAGTTGCTGAAGATATTTTTGTCTCTAATCTTTATGATGCAATAAACCTTCCTGATTTTTCCGATATATCGAAGATTAAAGAGCTCTCCAAGACTATCAAGGATAGACATCTGCTTTTAAAATTGCTGAATGAATTCTCCGATATTGAAGGTGTGCAGGTGATAATCGGAGATGAAAATCCAATCAGCGAACTGAAAGGGCTTAGTATAGTTGCATCTGCGTATAAAGAAGGACAACGGAATATGGGAGTTATCGCCTTACTGGGTCCAAAGAGGATGAATTACTCAAAGTCAATTTACATTGTTGAAAACATAGCAAAATTAATTAGCAGGACCTTTGACTAATTGAGGTGGGTTGATAAAATTATAAAATTACTTTTTACCTGTCATCACCGCAATTCAAGTTTGGTGTTAGTTTTAAGCCTTGTGAGCATATATATAGCAGTATGAAATGGCTGTGCAGGAGGCGGATTTATGGAATCCAGAGAATTACCGATAACAGATGATATAGTTGAAAAGAACACAAGCATCGAAACAGCTAAGGAAGATTCATTAGCAGGACTGGAGACAGAATTAGCTGAGATGAAGGATAAATATCTTCGACTTTATGCAGAATTTGACAATTACAAAAAAAAGACCCTTAAAGATAAAGAGGAACTTCTAAAATACGGCAATGAATCCCTTATTTATGACCTTTTGCCGGTTATTGATACCTTAGAAATGGCCCTTAAGCATTCATGCGTTGAAGATAAAGATAAGTCCCAATCACTAAAGCAGGGGGTTGAAAACACTCTCAGGGAATTTCTTAGAGTGCTTGAGAAGTTCGGGCTCAAGGCAATTGAAGCTGCAGGCAAACCTTTTGACCCAGCCTGCCATCATGCCATGTCTCGAGTTGAAGGGGTTGAGCACGAGGACAATATCGTAGTTGAAGAATTTAGAAAGGGTTATGTTTTCAACAATAAGGTGCTTAGGCCTTCTTTAGTCGCCGTTTTTAAAAAGACTGGAGATAATTTAAATGAATGACAAAAAAATAATTGAAAATAATGGAGGATTTTAAAATGGGTAAAGCGATTGGTATTGATTTGGGCACTACAAACTCTGTTGTGGCAGTTGTAACTGGTGGTGAGCCGGTGGTTATACCCAATCAGGAGGGGACGAGGACGACCCCGTCAGTTGTAGCAATTACTGATAAAGGTGAAAGACTTGTCGGACAGATAGCTAAGCGTCAGGCGATTACGAATCCAGAAAATACAATTTTTTCTATAAAGAGGCTGATGGGAAGGAAATATACATCCAAGGAAGTAGAACACGCTAAAAAAAGACTCCCCTATAAAATCACAGAGGCGCCTAACGGGGATGCTCATGTAGAGATCAGGGGCAGGCGATATTCACCTCCGGAGATTTCTGCAATGATACTCCAAAAACTTAAACAGGCAGCTGAGGATTATTTGGGAGAGACTGTCACAGAGGCGGTAATAACCGTCCCTGCCTACTTTGATGATAGCCAAAGACAAGCAACAAAGGATGCCGGAAAGATTGCAGGACTCAATGTCCTGAGGATTATTAATGAACCAACCGCGGCAGCCCTTGCATACGGACTTGATAAGAAAAAAGAAGAACAGGTGGCTGTTTATGACCTTGGAGGCGGCACATTCGACATCTCTATCCTCGAAATTGGTGAAGGCGTAATAGAGGTCAAATCTACTAATGGGGATACTTATTTGGGGGGTGATGATTTTGACCTCAGAATTATCGACTGGATGGTGAATGAATTCAAAAAGGAGCAGGGTATTGACCTCAAGAATGACAAAATGGCTCTCCAAAGGTTGAAGGAAGGGGCTGAAAGGGCTAAAATAGAGCTTTCCACTGCTATGGAAACGGAGATAAACCTTCCTTTTATAACCGCTGATGCCACAGGGCCTAAACATTTGCTTATGAAACTGTCACGGGCAAAATTAGAGCAGCTGACGGATGATTTGATAACTAATACTATTAACCCCTGTAAAATTGCTCTGTCAGATGCAGGAGTATCGCCCGATTCGATAGATGAGGTTATATTGGTTGGTGGGCAGACAAGGATGCCCAAGGTTCAGCAGGTGGTGCAGGGTCATTTTAATAAAGAGCCGAACAGAACTGTCAATCCTGACGAAGTTGTAGCTGTTGGCGCTGCTATTCAGGCAGCAGTCCTGAAGGGAGAAGTCAAAGAGGTTTTACTTCTGGATGTTACACCTCTTTCTCTTGGCATAGAAACCCTTGGCGGGATTTTTACAAAGATAATCGAGCGCAATACGACAATACCTACTAAAAAATCTCAGGTGTTCTCGACGGCATCAGACAATCAGCCTGCCGTTACAATCAAGGTGCATCAGGGCGAAAGAGAAATGGCGGCTGACAACAAGCTTTTAGGCGTATTTGAACTTATCGGCATACCCCCGGCCCCTAGAGGCATACCGCAAATAGAGGTGGCATTTGATATAGACGCCAACGGCATACTGCATGTTTCGGCTAAGGATCTCGGCACAGGCAAGGAACAGTCTATAAAAATTACTGCTTCCAGTGGGTTGACGGATGATGAGATTAAAAAGATGATAAGAGACGCCGAATCACATGCTGAAGAAGATAAACAGAAGAAGCAACTTGTGGAAGCTCGCAATGAAGCTGATGCTATTATTTATAATGTCGAGAAGTCTTTGCGGGAGTATGGAGATAAGATAACGGAATCCGAAAAGAAGGAGATCGAAGATGCCATTGAAACATGCAGGAAGGCTAAAGATACAAGTCAAAGCTCGTCAGAGATAAAGGCTGCTATTGACAGCCTTATGAGGGCTTCTCATAAAATTGCAGAACATGTTTATAAATCTGCTCAGGCAGGCGGAGCAGGCGAGCAGGCTGCCGGGCAGAAACCCAAGTCTCCAGAGGAAGATGTTGTCGAGGCTGAATTCGAGGATGTAGATAAAAGCAAGAACAAATAATATAAATTTTAGGGTTGAGTGGTTGTTAATTAGCCACTCAGCCTTTAAATCTAAATATTTTTTTGGATTTTTCAGGTGAAAGATTATTATAAAATATTAGGTGTTTCGATCAGCGCAACTCAGGACGAGATCAAGAAGGCTTTCAGGCGACTTGCCCTTAAATACCATCCCGATCACAATCCTAATGATCAAAATGCGGAAGAGAAGTTCAAGGAAATCAACGAGGCTTATTCATGTCTGGGCGATCCCCAAAAACGCGCAAATTATGACAGATTCGGCTCACCTGAGGGCCCATCAGGTGCGGGTTATGGTTTTGCTACCGGGACTCCTTTTTCTGATATCTTTGGAGATATATTTGAAGACTTTTTCGGAGGTTTTAACAGGTCTGGAAGGAATAAGGCTGTCAGAGGATCTGACTTAAGATACGACCTCGAGATTACACTCGAAGAGGCTGCTTTTGGTGTTGAAAAGATCATTAAGGTTCCCCGCTTCAACATATGCGATGTGTGCAAGGGGAATGGTTCAGAACCTGGGACTCAGCCTGAAATCTGCCCTCAATGTAAAGGTTCAGGACATGTAAGATTGCAGCAAGGGTTTTTCAGCATCTCAAGGACATGCGATAAGTGCTCGGGCGCTGGGAAAATCATAACGAAACCCTGCATTAACTGTAAGGGAAATGGAAAAGTAAGGATTCAGAAACAGCTTTCAGTTAAAGTGCCTGCAGGAGTTGATACGGGGTCTCGTTTAAAACTGGCTGGAGAAGGTGATACAGGAGTTTATGGTGGTCCACCCGGAGACTTATATGTGTTGATTAATGTTAAGGAGCATGAACTCTTTACAAGAGACGGAACGGATATATATTGTCAGATTCCAATATCTTTTACTAAAGCTGTTTTTGGAGGAGAAGAAGAAGTTCCAACGCTCAACGGCTACTTCACAAAGATAAAGATACCTCCCGGAACTGAATCAGGAAAGGTTTTCCACCTTAAAAATAAAGGTTTGCCAAGGGTAGGGGGCTCTCACAGGGGCGATCAGATAGTGAGCATTTATATAGATGTTCCTAATCCTAAAAAACTGAACCAACGGCAAAAAGAACTTCTCGAGGAGTATGCCCGTATCAATGGCGAAACCCCTCAAGAACACTCAAAAGGCATCACCGGCAAACTCAAGGATTTTTTCTCCACGAAAGATTAGATTTATTAATCTTATGTGTTTACAGAGTAATTGATGACAACGATATTTATCCCTCCTTCGGATATTCAGCAATCCAGTCAAATAAGACTTTCTTATGAAAAATCTCGTTATCTTATAAACGTTATGAGACATGGGCTTGGAGCTAAAATCAAGGTTATTGATGGTTGTGGTGGGGCGTTTCTGGCTGAGATACAGTCCATTGAAAATGGCTTAGTTTCAGTCGGCATTACAGAAGAGCTTGCCTTGGATTCCGAGCCATCTCTCGATATTGTTCTCTGTCAGGCCTTGATAAAGGGCGATAAAATGGATTTTGTCATCCAGAAGGCGACAGAATTGGGCGTAAAACAGATTATCCTACTAATTACCGAAAGAGTTGTGGTTAAGGAAACACGGAAACTTAAAAGATGGAGAAAGATAGCTGAAGAGGCTGCTGAACAATGCGGCAGAGCTGTCATACCGACCATACATGAACCAATTACAATTAGGAATTTTTTTTCTGGAAATGCTTTAATTAAGGACGAACAGGTGTTAAATGGGTTTATATTCTGGGAAGAAGGCGGCGAGCAATTATCTCGAGCTTTTGCAAAAATGATATACAATAGAAAAGCTCTGAATTGCCTCAAAAGTTGTTTGCCTGTTTATGTAATAATAGGTCCCGAAGGCGGTCTAACCCAAGATGAAGTTAGGTTAACAGAAGAAAAGGGATTTATAAAAACAACTCTTGGTAATAGACTTTTGAAGTCCGAGACTGCATCCATAACGGCATTAGCTATTGTTCAGTTTCTAATAGAGGAATTTTTCTACAAAGGCAGTGAGATAGTAGATAGTTTAATTGGATTAAAGAAGGAATGGATATGGATATAGTTTTAAGCATTTTAATCGGCATTGGCTTGAGCGCAGCCTGTGGCTTTCGTGTATTTGTGCCAATGGCTGGATTAAGTCTTGCATCTATTACAGGGCATATAACATTGTCTCCTGAATTTGCATGGCTCGGAACCTGGACTGCCCTGATTGCATTTTCAACGGCGACTGTTCTTGAGATTGCCGCATACTATATACCATGGCTCGATAATATCTTGGATTCCCTGATGACACCTGCTGCTATTGTTGCTGGAATAATTGCAACTGCATCAGTGGTCGCAGATATGTCCCCCTTTTTAAAATGGACACTTGCTGTGATTGCAGGCGGCGGTGTGGCAGCAGTAATGCAAGGAGGAACTGTTGCAATAAGAGCTAGTTCATCAGGTGCGACCGGCGGTCTTGCCAACTTTAGCCTCTCGACGGTCGAACTTATTGGCGCAATAATCATTACAATACTCGCTTTTTTCTTGCCCATAATTGCTTTTTTCTTAGTTATTGTGATTTGTTTTAAGATGATTAAGAGTATTTTAAATTCATTTTTTGTGAGAAAACTCTTAGCATGACTTACCTTATTGTTACAATTTATTTAGAAGAGTTACTAATGAGTTCATAAGTAGAAAGAGATTAATTATAGAATCCCTCCTAAAACTCCCTTTGCCTCCTCGACTGCCCTCGGGGCAGGCGCCGGGAGGGAATATACCACTTTTAGACAAAGAGAAGTGTGGGGAGATTTTTGATAATAATGCCTAACTTATGCACTTCTTAGTATCTCCCTTAAATAATAAATCTTGAATTTAGGTAAGGGGTTTAGAGGATTGTTTTTAAATGCCTTAGTGAAACAATTATTAATTTTAATTCTTCTTTAAGAAACAGGGCGAACGGTATATTAATTTTTTGTATTAAACCCCTTGTCAATTCCCCTAAAATAGCGATAGCCAGCTCGTCATTGCGAGCGGAGCGAAGCAATCTCGTCTTTTCTGATGAGATTGCCATAAACACTACGGGTTCTCCAAATGACATGTAAATCAATAGGTTTATGATCCTATCGCTATTTTTGGGAATTCCATGCATATTGCAAGGAATGTTCTTAAATTGCTACTTCTTTGTTGTTGGTATCCTTTTAATTTTCTATCTTTACACCCTTAAGCAATGCCGAATTTGTTACAACTGAAAGGGAGCTCAAAGCCATAGCAGCAGCGGCAATTATTGGATTAAGCAGTCCAAATGCGGCTATAGGCACTCCGACAGTATTATAAATAAATGCCCAGAAAAGGTTTTGTTTAATCTTTCTCATTGTTGCCTTGCTCAACTTTATTGACCTTATTACATCTCTGAGGTCGTCTTTGACAAGTATAATACCGCCTGTTTCCTTAGCAATATCTGAGCCACTACCAATAGCTATCCCTATATCTGACTGCGCCAGGGCAGGCGAATCGTTTATGCCATCTCCGACCATAGCCACAACCTTTCCTTCAGATTGCAAGTTCTTGATAACAGCTGCCTTATCTGCGGGAAGGACATTTGCGATAATACGGGTAATACCCAGCTTTTTGCCAATAGCCTGAGCAGTTCTTTCGTTGTCTCCTGTTAGCATGATGACCTCTACGCCTTCTTTTTTTAGCCCTTCTACAACTTCAATTGCATTGGGTTTAAGCGTATCGGCAACAGCTATCAAGCCTATAAATCTTCTGTTTTCAGAAATGAGCATCACAGTATTGCCTTTTTCTTCAAGGGCTGAGATAGTCTGCTCCCATTTTTTAAAATTGATATTATTTTCGTGCATCAGTTTCCTATTGCCTACCAATATTTCTTTGCTATTTAATAAGGCTTTTAACCCCTGTCCAGGAATTGCCTCAAAAGTTTCAATATCTGAAACTTCAACCTCGAGCATATCAGCCTTTTTAACAATAGCTGCAGCTAAGGGATGTTCGGAGCCTTTTTCAGCAGATGCTGCAACCCTTAGTATTTCCTTTTCATTAGAACCGTTGAGCGGTATAATATCGGTGACTTCTGGCTCGCCCTTCGTCAGTGTGCCGGTTTTATCGAATACGACAGCATTGAGTTTTTCAGCCTTTTCGAGGTATTCAGCCCCCCTTATCAGTATTCCCATTTCTGCACCTTTGCCAACTCCAACCATTAAAGCAGCTGGAGTTGCAATTCCAAGAGCACAGGGGCAAGCAATAATAAGAACTGCCACAAAAGAAAGCAGGGCGGTAGTTGTGCTGCCGAAAAAAAGCCATAATAGTGCAGATATAAAAGCCGTGCTAACAACAGCTGGCACAAAATACGAAGCCACCTTGTCAGCATATCTCTGAATCTGGGCAGTCGAGGTTTGAGCTTCTTCCACCATAGTGATTATCTGGCTCAGTGTCGTATCGGCACCTACTCTTGTAGCTCTGAATTTAAAGGAGCCCATACCATTAATAGTGCCTCCGATAACCTCATCTCCAGGTTTTTTCTCTACCGGGACGCTCTCTCCGGTAAGCATTTTTTCATCTATTGAGGAATGGCCATCTAAAACGATACCGTCAGTCGGAATCTTTTCGCCGGGACGGACGATGATAATGTCATCAACCATTAAAGATTCGGCTGGGACATCAACTTCATTACCGTTTTTAATAACCTTTGCTTGCTGCGGCTTGAGGTCAAGAAGCTTTCTTATAGCAGCGGAACTCCGCTTTTTGATTATCTCTTCCATGTATTTGCCAAGCAAGACAAAAGCAATTATTATAGCAGAGACTTCAAAATAGACATTTTTTTCATCAACAGGAAGAGCGTCTGGAAAGAATACTACAAAGGCGCTGTAAATATATGCTGTCGATGTTCCGAGGGCGATTAGTAGATCCATATTAGCTACACGTCCCTTAATCGCATGCCAAGCGCCTATAAAGAATCCCTTGCCTCCAAATACCATTATCGGTGTCGTTATAATAAATAGCCACACGCCCCAAGTGAACCACGGCAGCCATGGAATTGGCACCCATGTCAGAACGGTCGCTCCTGCTGCAAGACCTAAAAATGCGGCAGCCCTGAGTATAGCCAGAATCAAGACTCCTGAAAGGGCAATCCCGACCCTTCGTTTCATTGCTTTTAACTCAAGCTCGGGAGATTCGAAGGTATCTACACAGCCCTTACTGCAAAAATAGTATGTCCTGCCACCAATTTCTTTTTTCAAAGACTTGTCTTTGGGCACAACCATCCCGCAGACAGGGTCTTTAGCCATATTGGCGCCTGTTACTTTTGGCTCAGCATGCTTTTCTTCCAAAAATGCTTCAGGGCTGTTATCGAAATCCTCTTTGCAAACTTCTGCGCAAAAATAATATGTTTTGCCTTTATATTCGCTTGTCGCAACGGCATCCTTGACGTCGATAACCATCTTGCAAACAGGGTCAGCGACCTTCAACTATTCCTCCTTAATTATTTTTGTTCCGTTTTTTTAATATATTTTTCTGGTTCGAGGTCAAACTTTTCTTTGCAAATCTTTGCACAGAAGTAATATGTCTTACCTTTATACTCGCTTGTGGCTGCAGCTTTTTTCTCATCTACATTCATATTGCAAACAGGGTCTTTTGGCATAACATTCACCTCCTTTATGTAAAGCTTATTTTATACTAACATGAGTTTAAGCTCTTTTGAAAAAAAGATTTTAATTCACCTCTGAATTCTGAAATTTATCTCGTTAATAATGTATAATCCATGTCAAAAAAGATTTGCAGGTAAGGACATGCATAATTTAAACAACAGCAATTGCTTTAAACCCAATTTAAATCTGGATTCTATTAAAACATCTCTCGGCGAAGAAAAAGCATGGGATATGCTTTCTCACATCGATTCCGACGAGATATGCAGAAACGCCCTTGTCTCCTTTGATGAAACCCGTGGTATTTTTACTCTTAAATCATTCGGGACTGACTTTCAGATTTTTCCTGCAAAGAGAAAGGTTATAGCCAGTTCTCCCCTTGGCATCAAACTGCTTAATATCAAGGAATATTTCTTTGAACTCTCCATCGTTTGGTATCTCGTTTCTGCTAAAAATATACCTTTGTCAGGTAAATGGATAAAACCTGTAGATGTTAAAGGTGGTCAAATATTTTTTATGGGGACTCACAAGCTACCGCTTGATGAATTAGCTGAAAAATATGGTCATGACGCAAAGGGCTTCCTTCTTAAAGCAGGTGAACTTGGTGGGACTGTTTGTAGTTACGCAGATGCCTGTATTATTCTATATCCCTTTCCAAAGGTTCCTGTTAATCTCTTGCTCTGGCTCGAAGACGAAGAGTTCCCACCGAGGATTGATTTAATGCTCGACTCAACCTGTGATTCACATCTGCCTACTGATGTCATATGGTCTGTTACAACAACTACGACTTTGCTCATGTTTTAAAAAATGAAGGAGGGTTAATTTTAATGAAAAATAAGATTCACGTTCATATACCTTTTAATAAAGTAAATACATATCTACCCAAAATCAAGGAATATAAGTTAAATCTCGAGATTTATTTCACATCTGACTCGCTCGACATAATAAAGCAAGAAGATATAAAAAAACTTTTAGAATCCCTTGACTATAAACCATCTTTATCAATACATGCGCCTTTTATGGAACTGTCTCCCGGAGCTCGCGATTCCAAGGTTTTGGCTGTCACGATGGAAAGATTTACACATGCATTGGAGATAGCCGAAATGCTTTCTGCTTCTCATATAGTCTTTCACTCAGGTTACGAAAAGTGGAATTACGACCACAAAATGGATATATGGCTTGAAACAAGTGTTAAAACATGGCAGAAGGTTATAGAATTCTCTAAACATCTCAACTTGAAAATAGCGATAGAGAACATATTTGAAGATACTCCAGCGAATCTCGAACTCCTCATGAAAGAACTCTATTCGCCCAAATTTGGGATTTGTTTCGATACTGGACACTTTAACATCTTCTCGACGGTAGGTCTTGACGATTGGATGGCAGCTCTTGCTTCTTATATAGTTGAACTTCATCTGCATGACAACGATAAAAACTCAGATGCACACTATCCAATAGGCGAAGGGACTTTTGATTTCAGAAAACTTTTTTCACATATAAAAAATAATGATTGTCTTTACACAATCGAGACTCGAAGCCCCGAGATGGTTTTAAGAAGTATAGACAAGCTTAAACTTTATACTAAAAACTTAGAGGATTTATCAGAATGAGAATACTCGTTACAGGCGGTGCAGGCTATATTGGCAGCCACGTTGTAAAGGCATTGGGCGAGAAAGGATACGAAGTAGTTGTTTATGATAACCTTTCCACAGGAAACAAATGGGCAGTTTTATACGGCAAACTTATTGAAGCCGATTTGTCGGACCACCTGACGATGGACTCTTTGCTTAAGGAGTTTAAGCCCCATGCAGTTATGCACTTTGCAGCCTCAATCGTAGTCAATGAGAGCGTAAGAGAGCCTCTTAAGTATTATTTTAACAATACATCAAACACCATAAAACTTCTTATGGTTATGGCAAGACACAATGTTAAAAATTTTATCTTTTCTTCCACCGCAGCTGTTTACGGGATCCCTGACAATCTTCCCGCTAATGAAGAAGCTCCTATGAAGCCCATAAATCCATATGGCGCATCTAAAATGATGAACGAGATAATCCTGAGAGACTTTTCAAATGCCGATGATACTTTCAAATATGTCTCTTTGAGATATTTCAATGTCGCAGGGGCTGATAATAAGTGTAGAATAGGGCAGGCTTACAAAGACCCCACTCATTTAATTACAAGGGCTTTGAAGACGGCAAAGGGGCAATTTGAAAAACTCGAGATATTCGGCACTGATTATCCAACGCCCGACGGCACCTGCATAAGAGATTTTATACATGTTGATGACCTTGCAGATGCCCATATACTAGCGCTCAAATACCTTTTTGATGGAGGTAAAAGCGATATCTTCAACTGTGGCTACGGACATGGTTATTCTGTCAAAGAAGTTGTGGCAAAGGCAAAGATGGTGACTGCTGTGGATTTTCCTGTTGTAGAAGCAGCAAGACGCGAAGGAGACCCCCCCATACTGGTTGCTGACAGTAATAAAATAAAGAGAATTTTACACTGGAAGCCTCAATACGATGATCTCGGATATATAATAGATAGTGCCTGGAAGTGGGAAAAAAAATTAGCTTCCATATTACACAACTAAAAAAGTTAGTCCTATTTCATTATCCATATTCATCCAGATATCTCTCTATATACTCTCTAACCATATTCTTTGGTTCATATACACCAAAATGTCCCTCACATAGAATATCCGCTTCAAGTGCTAAAAGCATTTCCATTGATACTTGCCAATCTATTAAATTTGAGCCAAACTCAGTCCTGAACGGGCCATGAATATCTTGACCAAAGAGAACCTTTTTCCCATTCCTTTCAAGGTAAAGAGAGATTGAGCCAGGTGTATGACCCGGTGTATGCAGGCAGAATAGCTCCTGTCCAGCAAAGTATAATTTCTCCTCTTTCCCTGTCATTTTATAGTCAACTGATAGGGGTGGAAAGCCCAGATTATACCAAGATGCGGCAGTCCTAATAACATCTCCAGCTTCCACTGCCTTGGCATCCCTTTCGTGAATAAAAATTCGAGCCCCAAATTCGCTCTTCAGCCTTCTCGCACCACCTGCATGGTCTATGTGGCAGTGGGTTAATATGACGGTAGAGATTTTTTTAGGATCAAATCCAAGTTTTTTTACATTGTGTAATATTTTCTCCATGCCAGGACCTGCCCCTGAGTCTATGAAAACGAGCTCCCCCTCAAAATCAATAAGGTAAACGGAACAGTCTCTCATATCGCTTATCTTCTGCCCACCTACCAAAAAAATCCCGTCCCAGACTTTTTTTATGCCCATTCTGATTTCCTTTCCACTAAAATTTTATACTAACATGTTTTGCGTAGATATGCCAGATCGTAGTCGTCCCCAAAAATAGCGATAGAAATGGTGATACCCCCCTTTTTTAAGCTTGCAACTGTTTAAAAAGCTCTTTTAGTTCTATTAAGCGCCAGGCGAAAAAACTTGAAAAACTTGGCGATTTGTTGTTATATTTTTAGTCACAGATTTTTATGCCGAAGTGGTGGAACTGGTAGACACGCACGTTTGAGGGGCGTGTGGGGAGACCTATGCGGGTTCGAGTCCCGCCTTCGGCATTTTGCCAATTCAGTTTCACCTTTTCTAACGTAGTAGAGAGAAATTTGTTTTTTTAATCTCGGCGTTCATGCTTGCAGCCTAAACTTTATGATGAATTCATAAATTTCTCTTATATACATCTGCCACCATATTAATGAACTTTTATTTCATGCCACCGCGATTGAAATTTATTTTCGACCATACCCGTCCAAAAAAAATTCTTATATGCTTTTGCAATCAGAGGGATATGATGCGATTTCTGGAGATAAAACCACGGTAACCTCAATGAGGCTGAAGACGAAGCGGAAATCTCAACTCTCCCCATCGACCCCTCTCGCAAGGGGGGAATTTAAAGGTTGGCACTTTTCTATCTCTATTTTTATGACTATTTATCTTATTGATTTTACAGCACTTTTTAGTTCTATCTATGATTTTAGGATAGGTATAGCTTTATATGTAAAAACACAAAAAAACATTGTATAATCAATAAATAGATATTTTCATTTATTTTTGGGTAATGCACAGATTCACTTTCAGATAAATATTTTCTAAAATTAGGGAGAGGTTATCATGGACATACTCGATACAATCAAAAAAAGACGGTCAATAAATTTCTTTGATCCTCAGAAAGAGATCCAACAATCTTTGCTTGATGAGCTTTTTGAGATCTCAAATTTATCACCTTCCTCATTTAATCTTCAACCGTGGAAGGTCGTTGTTGTTAAGGATATCCATAAAAAGAAAATTTTAAGGCAGTGTGCTTTTAATCAGCCGAAGGTTGAAGAGGCATCTGTAGTTTTAATTATGGTAGCAGACCCTTCTGCGTTGGAAGAAAACCTCCATGAGGTTTTAGATAGCTGGGAACGGTTAGGTTATATAAAAGCAGAGATGAGACAGGTTTATAAAGGCATGGCTGAACAGCTATACGGTGAGCCTGATAGCAATAAAAGAAGGCATTTCGCAATTAAAAACACAGCTCTGTTCGCCATGAATTTAATGTTAGCTGCACAAGGGCTGGGGTTGCAGACACACCCTATGGATGGATTTGATGAGGCTTGTATTAAAAAAGAATTTAACATACCTGATGACAAGATAATACCCATGCTTATTGCGCTCGGCTATCTTAAGGAAGGAACGCAGCTTTTACCGAGGGCATTCAGGAGAGATGTTCAAGAATTTATAAGGTATGATTCTTATTATTAAACAAGGAGGGTTATATGGAAAGAAAAGGTTTGGTAAGTTTCAAGGGTAGCCCCCTCACGCTTATCGGCACAGAGTTAAAAGTTGGCGACAAGGCACCTGATTTTATTGTGCTGGATAATGACCTTAATCTCACCGGACTAAAGAGTTTTGAAGGAAAGATAAAAATTATCAGCGTAACTCCGTCTCTTGATACGCCTGTATGCGACTTGCAGGCGAGGAGATTTAACGAAGAGGCAGCTAAGCTCTCGCCCGACATCGTTGTTTTAAATATAAGTATGGATTTGCCTTTTGCTCTATCAAGATTTTGTTCTACAGCAGGGATAGACAGGGTTAAAACATTTTCTGACCATAAAGAGGCGTCGTTTGGAAATGCTTATGGGGTATTGATAAAAGAGCTTAGACTGCTTGCGAGGTCAATTTTTGTAGTAGATAAAGATGATTATATAAAATATATAGAGATAGTCTCTGACATAACCGAATTGCCAAATTATGAAAAGGCGTTCGAGTCCGCAAGAAAAATCGCTAATTGATGAATGTCTTCTTCATCTAACATCAGATGCACTAAAAATGTTTACCTGACTTTCAGGGGACAGCATAATAATCTATTAAAGGGAGGTATCAGGATATGTCTTATGCAGCAAAGGATTATTCAAGCCTTATAGGTATGACAGGCTTTAGCGAAACGCTTTTAAAAAATCATTTCACCTTGTATCAGGGTTATGTAACAAATACAAACAAGTTGCTGGATATACTTGCCCAGATGCTTAAAGATGGCAATACCAGTAGCCCTGAATTTGCAGAACTGAAGAGGAGGCTCGGCTGGGAATTCAACGGTATGAGACTCCATGAATATTATTTTGAAAATTTAGGGGGCAATTCACCTTTCAATAGCGACGGAAGCCTTGCAAAGGCTTTAGCTGACAATTTCGGCAGCTTTGAAGCCTGGCTGAGGGAATTTAAGGCAACTGGAACAATAAGGGGCATCGGCTGGGTGGTTCTATATCAAGATATTTATACTGGCAAGTTAATAAACTTTTGGATTAATGAGCACGATGTTTCACATCCTGCAGGCTGCAATCCGCTCCTGATTATGGATGTTTTTGAACATGCCTTTATGATTGACTACGGCTTAAAGAGGGCCGATTATATCGAGGCATTTTTCAAAAATATTAAATGGGATGCAGTCGAAGCAAGGCTCAGATAAGGAGGATAATATGGCATACACAATGGATCAACTAAAAGACAAAATATTTGAGATGTACCCCGAAATTAAGAATCATGGTATTGCATTGGATTTACAATTTGATTCTGCAAAAGATGCCTATGTTCTTAAATTCAACAAAGACGGACAGGAACTGACAACTTTCTTGGAAAAGAAAGATGCTGATGATTGCATGAACAATGTCAAATGCGTTTATCTCGGGGTTCAGGTGGGACAATTTATTAAGAATTTTGAAGCTCGGAAGTAAGGGGGCAAAAATGCCAACAGTTGAATATGCAGGTATAAAGTTTAATGTTGATGATGAAGGGTATCTATTAAATTCAGAAGAGTGGAATGAAAATGTTGCATGCGCATTGGCTGAGAGGGAGGGAATCGAAGAACTTACAAAAGACAAGCTTGATATCCTCAAGTTTGTAAGGCAGTTTTATAAAGAATATAATTTCTTCCCTATTTTGAATGCTGTCTGCAAAAATGTACATCAGCCAAAAGATTGCATCAATGAACAGTTTGCATCTCCGATGCTCACATGGAAGCTCGCAGGACTCCCAAAACCTGACAATCTGATTATTAATGTCCTGGAATATAAACAGACGCCTGATTAATTTAATGCTTCATGAAGGTCATTGCGAGGAAGCCCCTCGCAATGACCTGGGTGGCTGATGCTTAATTTATCTTTGACGGATTTAATCGCTCTCATCGCTATTATCTGGTGGCCTCTGATCCCCCTTTTCTGGATACCTGTTCACGGACTTTCAAGATTCTTTAAAAGGCTCGGTTTTTATACTTACCTTCTCCCGGTTATAACATGGCTCCCTTTAGCAATCATTCTTTATTCTTCTAAAAACATTCTCCTTGAATATAGGATTGAACTCCCTTTAGCATTTAATATCGTTGGATGGCTTTTGCTGTGTTCAGGCACATTTCTTCATATATGGACAGGGTATCTTTTAGGTTTTTGGGGATTGATTGGGGTGCCTGAAATTTTAGATAAGTTTAAAAGTAAAATGGTCACATCCGGTCCTTTTGGTTTCGTAAGACATCCGACCTATTTAGCACACACCATGATGTTTGGAGGGGTTTTTTTGCTTTCGGGGGTAGTTGGAGCAGGATTGGTCGCTATTTTGGATTTTCTGATTGCTTTCTTTATAATTATACCTCTTGAGGAGAGGGAATTACTTAACCGATTCCATGAGGAGTATCGTGAATACTGCCGTAAGGTCCCAAGATTCTTTCCAGCTATAAGCTTGCTATTTAAGCAGAAAAAAATATAATAAATAAAGGTTTTCTTGAAAAAAAACCAATCTGTTTGATAGTCTATATGGAGTTTTTTTATAATTAATGGTTTTTTCTCGATCTCTGAACTATAAATGACTCAGAGGATATGTTTTATTCGGTTAATCGATGATTCGATAGGCTCACCATGATACTTTATCCACCTAAGCCTTTTGAGAAGCCAGAAAATGCCAGTCGGCTTATCGTATCATCCTGAGCATGTCGGAGTATGATGCGATTACAGATGACAAGCTTATCGAAGGTTGCATCCTCAGATCAAGAAAAAGAATAAACACTAATTTGTGGAGGTTTTAGAATGTTTTTTCAGAAAATTTTAGGTGCATTTTCGAATGACCTTGCTATAGATCTTGGCACTGCTAACACTTTGGTCTATGTAAAAGGCAAAGGCATAATCTGCAATGAGCCTTCAGTTGTGGTCCTGAGAAGGGACAACAAAAAGCCTGTTGCTGTGGGTAGTGAAGCAAAGGAAATGCTTGGCAAAACGCCATCTAATATTATAAGCATAAGACCAATGAAGGACGGAGTTATTGCTGATTTTGATGCAACAGAGGAAATGCTGAAGTATTTCATTAAAAAGGCTCATAACAGAAGGAGTTTTGTATCTCCGAGAGTGATAATAGGAGTCCCTTCAGGCATAACGCAGGTTGAACAGAGAGCAGTAAAAGACGCTGCCAGCGCCTCGGGCGCTCGGGAGGTCTATCTCATTGAAGAACCGATGGCTGCTGCTGTGGGAGTAGGGTTGCCTGTAGGCGACCCCTCCGGCAATATGATAGTAGATATTGGCGGTGGGACTACAGATGTTGCGGTAATTTCCATTGATGGAATTGTTTACAGCAAGGCGGTAAGGGTAGGCGGCGACAAGATGGATGAGGCTATAATGGCTTACATCAAGAGGAAATACAACCTTATGATCGGCGAAAGGACGGCAGAGAAAATAAAGATTGAGATTGGTTCAGCTTACCCTCTGACTAAGGGCGAATCGATGGAGGTTAAGGGAAGAGATTTAATCTCTGGAATACCAAAAGCTATTCAAGTGGTTGACAGTGAAATAAGGGAGGCCCTTCAGGAGAGTGTAACGGTTATTCTCGATACGATAAAAGTTACCCTCGAAAATACCCCCCCGGAGCTTGCATCAGACATTGTTGACCGCGGGATTGTACTGGCAGGCGGAGGAGCTTTGCTGAGAGGGCTTGATATATTGATAAAAGAGCATACAGGTGTGCCGGTTGTGCTTCCGGATGATCCGTTAACAGCTGTTGTGAGAGGTTGTGGTTATATGCTCGATAAAATAGAACTCCTTAGAAAGATTGCTTTGGCAACAAATTGATTATTTTTGTTAATAAGCTATGATTTTTGCTATAGGTCATTCCTTAACTTTCTGATTATGTTTAGAAGAGATGTTTACAAGATGAATTCATGGTTAGACAATCCAGCCCATTTTTTGTTAAAGGGTTTACCATAGCAATTGTCTCTCTTTGCGCTATTCTGCTTATAATATAATTTTTTCATTTGGAGATTATCATGCTTAAACTCAGGAGGAGATTTGTAATATTACTCCTGCTTTTGTTGGCAACATTTTTATTCCTTTCTTACCAGATTACGGGACATCCATCCATAAACCAAATATTGCTAAAACCTTTTGATTTTTTGAACGTGTTAACACATACCATACATAACTCTTTTGATAAATTGCGTTTTTCCATGGATGAAAATGAAAGACTTAACAAGCGCCTTAGCGAACTTTTGATCGAAAGACAGTTTTACGGTGAGATTATGCTCGAAAATGAAAGATTAAAGGCTATCCTTGCTCTAAAGGGAAGCAATCCAGCTTTTTTCACTGCTGCTCGGGCTGTCGCTAGAGGTTATGACAGATTTCTAAACACCCTTATTATAGACAAGGGCAAAAATAATGGCATAGTAAAAAACATGCCTGTTGTTACCGTTAATGGTCTTGCAGGAAAGATTCATTCTGTAAGGGACTATTACTCAGAGGTTTTGTTATTAAACGATCCGAATTTTTCCGTTGCTGTGAGACTTCAAAAAAGCAGACATGAAGGCATTCTCTCCGGGACAGGACGTGGTTATTGTCTGCTGAAATATATCCCCCCAGAAGAAACTATTGAAAAGGATGAACTTGTAATAACATCAGGTCTTGATGGAATATTTCCACCAGGAATCCCTGTCGGCATCGTAAGCTCTATAAAAAGGGAGGGAGCTGAGTTTTTCCTCTATCTGGAGGTGACGCCTTTTCAATCAAGCTCTAAGGTTGAAGAGGTTGTAATTTTAAATCCTTTCATCACCCAAACACCTAAACATGATTTTAAAAAATAAAAGACGTTTTATGAATTTTATATCCCTGCCTTCTAACTGGTGGCTAACGCAGGCACTAAAGTGGTTTCTTTTAATCCTATTAGCATTTACTATGCAGACTCAGATAACTGTATTCGAGAGCCCCTTTAATTTTATTATACTTATAGTTTATCTATTTGCTTTACAAACATACAGCAGGGTTAAAAAAGATGAATCTCAGACAAGTGGTGTGCGGGAAATCAAAAGCACGCTTTTTGGGGCGTCAGTTGGTATTTTGGATGATTTGATATCTGGTGGATTAATTGGTCCATCTTTTCTAAGTAAAGGTCTTACAGGTTTTTTTGTCGCTGTCCTCTTTGGAAGCGTCTTTTTCCGATGGACTCCCCTCCTTGGGGTTGTTGTTGTTTTTGTTATAACATTATTTGATGGCTTTGTTCAGTTCGGCATAAGATTGATTTTTAGTGAAATGCAGTTTGAACTATTCAATGCCTTTCAGGCGATTATTTTGCAGGCACTTGTAAATGCGCCTTTAGGATTGCTTTTGAAACCATCTGAACACAGATTTGATGATTAACCATCGGATAAGTATAGGTATATACATAATTGTTGGGCTTATATTATTGATATGTCTCCGATTGTGGCAATTGCAATTGTTTGAAGGAGACAAGTATAAAAAATTATCAGAAGACAATAGACTGAGGATTTTAAAAACACCTGCTGCAAGAGGCATTATCTTTGACAGAAATGGTGTGCCTCTCGTAAAAAATATTCCCTTTTTTAGTGTTTCCATTATTTTTGACAGCCGTAGCTATCCAGACGTCGAAGCCCTTTCAACATTGCTCAACATGGATAGGAAAGAACTCCAACAGAAGCTCGATAGACATAACAGTCCTTTCATACCTGTAAAACTCAAACAAGGTTTAGACTTCAAAGAAATCGCATTAATAGAGTCCAGAAAATCGGACTTTCCTGGAATTTTTATAGAGACAGATGTATCAAGGGAGTATCTCACTGGCAGGGTCGCTTCACATATTATAGGTTACCTTGGCAAAATCAACCCGTCTCAATTGGATGATCCTGAGTTAAGGCATTTGCCGGCTGAGGCGTTTACAGGACAATGGGGCGCTGAGATGCTTTTTGACAAAGAACTCAGGGGATTTTCGGGTCAAAGAATAATTGAAGTTGACGCTATGGGAAGGGAATTGAAAATGTTTCAGGAGAAAAGTCCGATTAGAGGTAAGGATTTAAAAATGAGCATTGATATTGCTGTCCAGAAGGCAGCAGAAGAGGCATTTGGGGGCAAAAGCGGTGCGCTGGTTGCAGTGAAGCCGGATTCTGGCGAAATTTTAGCTTTGGTTAGCCTTCCTTCCTTTGACCCGAATGCCTTTTCAAGGGGTATAAGCTCAAAGGAATGGAACTCTCTTATGACGGACAGGAAAAAGCCGATGCTCAACAGGGCGATTCAAAGCCAGTATCCACCCGGTTCAATATTTAAATTAATCACGGCAATTGCTGCCCTTGAAGAAGGAGTAATTGACCCTAACACCAAAATCAACTGCACCGGCGCTCTGCATTATGGCAGGTGGTCTTTTGGCTGCTGGAAAAAAGGCGGACATGGTGCCGTTGACATGCATAGGGCAATAGTTGAATCATGCGATGTCTATTTTTACGAGCTTGGAAAGAGATTAGGGATTGATAGAATTCATAAATATGCGTTACTGTTTGGATTGGGCAGCGAGACAGGCATCGAGTTTATGCCGGTTAAGGAAAGGAAGGGTTTGATTCCTAACGTTCAGTGGAAGAAAGAAAAAATTAATCAACCCTGGTATCTTGGGGATACGTTTATTTCTGCAATAGGGCAGGGTTTTGTCTCTACAACACCCATACAGGCAGCTATGATGACAGCCGCTTTTGCCAATGGGGGGTATGTTTACAAACCTGTGCTTACGATGGGGAACAAAGAACCTATCCGTAAAATCAATCTTAAACCTGAAACTATCAGGATAATAAGAGAAGCCTTCTCAGGTGTGGTTAATGAACCTAATGGTACAGCCCAGTCATCCAGGTCATCTATTATTAAAATTGCAGGAAAGACTGGAACTGCCCAAGTTGTTGGTAAGGGAAAGAAAGCTACAGGAGAGAAGGCTCAAGACCATGCGTGGTTCATAGCTTATGCCCCTGATGATGAGCCGGAAATAGCCGTTTCAGTCTTTGTAGAACATGGCGGAAGCGGTGGGGCTGTCGCAGCGCCCATCGCAAAAAAGGTAATAGAGGCGTATTTTAAAAAGAATGGGGACTCCATAACTAAAAAGTATAAGGAGTCCCCAGACTAATCAAACTATTTTAAAGTATTTACCCTTTGTAAATTCTTCTAACTGCCATATACAGTAATGGAAGAGCCATTAATACGATATCTACTCCCGACGGATTGAGTCCGCCTTTAGTCCTTATCGAACAACCTCCGCCTCCACCGCCTCCGGTTCCTGCTGCCTGATGGGTTGTTGATGAGACATCAATGCTGTAAGCAGAGTTGCCAGCCGCAGCATTAAATGCCCTTATCCTGTAGAAATATGTTGTATATGTCGCAAGCCCTGTATCTGAAAAGCTCGTAACGTTTGGTCCAACAGTAGCAATCTGGACATAGTCACCGCCGCTTATTGGTTTCCTTTCGATCTTATATCCATCCTCTGCCTGCGAATTGTCAGTCCAGCTTAGATTTATCTGTGACGTTGATACCGCAGTAGCAGTAACATTTGTTGGGGGATTAAGCGGTGTTACGGCAGTTGCCTCATTTGAATACAAAGAGTCAGCAGGGATAGTGTTGTAAGCCCTTACTCTGTAAGTATAGCTTGTGCCGTCGCGTAGCCCTGTGTTTTGGAATGTCGTTACATTAGCGCTGGTAGTAGCAATCTGGCTATATGAACTGCCTGCCTGCATTCTTTCAACCTTATAGCCGTCTTCACCAGTAGCGTGGTCATTCCACGATAGATTAATCTGTGATGAAGAGACAGCAGTTGCATTTAGCCCTGTCGGAACTAAAAGGGAAGAGAGCGCCTTGTAAGCGTTAATCCTTCCGCCTGTCTGTATCCAGCCGCTGAGGGTCGGAAGCACATCAACGTATCTCAGGATTGTGCCGCGGATTTGAGCAGGTGTAAAATGTGAGTAATAGGTGTATAAGAGACCGGCAAGGCCTGAAACATAGGGTGTTGCGGCTGATGTGCCAGAAAGGAAATAATACCCTGATGGGTGAACTGAAGTCGGAATTGTGCTCAAAATATATACTCCTGGGGCTGCAACATGAACAGAATTAAGCCCGAAATTGCTGAAAGAAGCTCGTCTGTCTGTTTGGTCAGTTGCTGCAACAGAGATGATATTTGGGAGATAGTAATTTGAGGGGTAATGAGGTGAAAAATCGTTATTATCACCGATATCGTCATCCCCTCCATTTCCAGCAGCAGCCATTAAAAGAACTCCCGCTGCATTTGCAGTAGCAATGGCGTCGTATTCAGCCTGAGAATATTGATTGCCTCCATAGCTTGCATTTATTATTCTGGCGCCTCTTGATACGGCATACTCTATGCCTGCAATTTCATCGGCTATTGTACCTTCGCCTTTCCGATCCAAGAATTTAACTGGCATAATTTTTACATTCCACATCATCCCGGCAATACCAATAAAATTATTAGCTTTTGCCCCAATAATTCCAGACACAAAAGTCCCGTGATAATTATCGTCCACTGGATTATTGTTATTGCTGACAAAATTCCAGCCCCTGCATTCCTCCCAGCTAAGACATATATTGCCTGAAAGGTCAGCATGGTTAAAATCAATCCCCGTGTCCAAAACAGCAATAATAATCTGGCTGCTTCCAGTTGTGATATCCCATGCCTCTATGGCATCGATATCTGCATCGGCAAAACCGCCTGCGAAGGTTCCTGTGTTATGCAGCGCCCACTGCTGCGAAAAGAATTGGTCGTTAGGTATAGTTGCAGTTCCTTTTCTGATATAATTAGGCTCTGCATACTCCACAAGCGGGTCAGACATATACTTAATTATAGCTTCCTTTACAGATGTGCCGGCGGGGAGTTTTACCAGTTCAAGATCTGGGACTATCTGAAAGTTTTTTAAAGACGTAGCGCCGATTGATTGATGAACTTTTGTAGAGGCTGTTTTAAGAATCCCGGATTTGAACTTTACCAATAACTCGCCTTCCTTATAGTTCCCTTTTTCCATCTGCGAAAGGATAAATTGGGCATCAACCTTCTTGATATTACTGTCAGTTGAACTCGTAGTTGAGATATTTGAGACATTTGCCGACTTGTCAGCACCGCATGACATCAAGAAAAGAACAATTAATAAGGCACAGACTAACAACAGTGGTTTTTTCATTCAACCCTCCTTATTTGATAATGATGTTGTCAAAAGTTCTTAAAATTTTTTTATTTATATCAAATCTGCTATTCCAAACCACCTCACTTTGCATATGCAAATAAATAACTTAAAAAAGTCGCTGCAATTGAAGTGTTTAATGTCAACCCTCGCCCGTTCTCATTTGTCAAATAACTTTGAGTTACAGGTGCTGAATACAACACAATCTTATTAAGACTACTAATTATTGAGTTTAAAGTCAAGCAAAAATATTCCTGGAGTTTCCTGAGTTTTTAGCTGAAATCAAAACATAGTTGAAAATCGTCAGCCTTTTTGGGTTTTCCTTTTAGTGCAGTCTTGTCAGGATAAAGCAAATTATA
>OGCL01000393.1_pt1 | contig 48045 bp, 45 predicted proteins | sample 1570041 | NCBI WGS metagenome assembly OGCL01 (sample SAMN06266162, study PRJEB24511) | hot springs metagenome | isolation source: Hot spring water | place: South Africa: Limpopo | collected 2015-06-22 | reverse complement strand
ATTCAGCATTTCCCGCTCCTTTCTCAGACACGTCTGTTTACCCCAATTTCGTGTCCAAAAGAATTGCGGGCAGGTCACTCCAGCGGGCGCATCTTGCCGCATCGGTTTTTTTCGCGCCGCTTTCCCAATTGTTTTCCGATTGACATCGGCAAAACCCCTAAATAGGATTCCACCGTCGATTTTATCGGCTTACTAGAACATAGAACACACCCTCTCAACTGCGAAGGAGATCCGTATGGAAGCGACATACAACTACAAGGTCGTCCGCCAGTTCGCCATCATGACTGTGATATGGGGAATTGTCGGCATGCTTGTGGGCGTAATCCTATCCGCCCAGCTCATCTGGCCAGCGCTCACCGAGGCCCTCGGACCGCTCGCCCCGTATCTCTCATATGGTCGCATCCGGCCGTTGCACACCAACGCCGTGATCTTCGCATTCGGCGGTTCGGCGCTGTTCGCCACATCCCTGTACATCGTCCAGCGCACCTGCCAGGTCAGGCTGCTCTCTGACGGACTGGCCGCATTCGTGTTCTGGGGCTGGCAGACCATCATCGTCCTGGCCGCGCTGACCCTGCCGCTGGGCATCACCTCCGGCAAGGAATACGCCGAGCTGGAGTGGCCCATCGACATCCTCATCGCCGTGGTCTGGGTGGCCTACGCCGTGCTGTTCTTCGGCACCATCATGAAGCGCAAGACCAAGCACATCTACGTCGCCAACTGGTTCTTCGGCGCCTACATCGTCACCATCGCCCTGCTGCACATCGTCAACAGCATGGAGTTCCCGGTCACCCTGTGGAAGTCCTACTCCATGTACGCCGGCGTGCATGACGCCATGATCCAGTGGTGGTACGGCCACAACGCGGTCGGCTTCTTCCTCACCACCGCCTTCCTCGGCATGATGTACTACTTCATTCCGAAGCAGGCCGGCCGCCCGATCTACTCCTACCGGCTGTCCATCGTCCACTTCTGGGCGCTGTCCTTCATCTACATGTGGGCCGGCCCGCACCACCTGCTCTACACCGCCCTGCCTGACTGGGCCCAGTCGCTCGGCATGGTGTTCTCGCTGATGCTGATCGCGCCGTCCTGGGGGGGCATGATCAACGGCATCATGACCCTGTCCGGCGCTTGGCACAAACTGCGCACCGATCCGATCCTGAAGTTCCTCATCACCTCACTGTCGTTCTACGGCATGTCCACCTTCGAGGGTCCGATGATGTCGGTGAAGACGGTGAACGCCCTGTCGCACTACACCGAGTGGACCATCGGTCACGTGCACTCCGGTGCGCTCGGCTGGGTGGCGATGATCTCCATCGGCTCGTTGTATTACCTGATCCCGCGCCTGTTCGGTCGAGAGGAGATGTACAGCGTCAAGCTGATCAACACCCACTTCTGGACCGCCACCATCGGCGTCGTGCTCTACATCGTCTCGATGTGGATCGCCGGCGTCGCCCAAGGCCTGATGTGGCGCGCCACCAATGCCGACGGTACGTTGACCTACAGCTTCGCCCAGTCGGTGGCGGCGATGTACCCCTTCTACACCATCCGTCTCGTGGGCGGCACCCTGTTCTTCGTCGGCATGCTGATCATGGCCTACAACGTCTGGAAGACGATCGCCGCCGGTCGCGTGGTCAATGACGCCCGCATCCCCGACGCCGTCCAGGCCTGATCCAGAGGAGACAACGAGATGATTTCCCACAAGACCATCGAAAAGAACATCGGCCTGATCATTGTCCTGACCCTGTTGCTGGTCAGCGTCGGTGGCCTGGTCCAGATCGTGCCGCTGTTCTTCCAGAAATCCACCACCGAGCCGGTGCCGGGGCTCAAGCCCTACAACGCGCTCCAGCTCGCGGGCCGCGACATCTACATCCGGGAAGGCTGCTACACCTGCCATTCCCAGATGATCCGCCCGTTCCGCGCCGAAACCGAGCGCTACGGCCACTTCTCGGTGGCGGGCGAGTTCGTGTACGACCGCCCCTTCCAGTGGGGTTCCAAGCGTACCGGCCCGGACCTGCACCGGGTTGGCGGCCGCTATTCGGACGAGTGGCACTATGTGCACATGATGAATCCTCGCGACGTCGTGCCGGAGTCCAACATGCCCTCCTATTTCTGGCTGGCGGACACTCCGGTGGAGTCGGTGGAGTCTATCCGCAAGAAGATGACCGTGCTCAAGGACTGGGCCGGTCACCCCTACACGGACAAGGATTTTGCCGAGGCCGAGGAGCTGATGGCGAACAAGACCGAGATGGACGCGCTGATCGCCTATCTCCAGGTCCTGGGCACCAACGCTCCCAAGAGCAACTGAAACAGGGGCACACGTTATGTACGCTGGCATCATCGGCTCGGCCGTCACCGTGCTGTTCTTCGTGATCTTCATGGGGATTGTCTGGTGGGCCTACCACAAGGACAATCGCCAGAAATACGAGGATGCGGCCAGGCTGCCCTTCGCGGGCGACGACGACGTGCCCGGCGATGACCGGCGTACCTGACCCAATCGCGAGGAGATTCAAATGATCGCAGGCTACGCAATACCCGATTTCATCAGCGAGTTCTGGCATTACTACATCGCTGGCATCACCATCCTTTCCATCATCGGCGTGATCTGGTTCCTGATGAGCCAGACCACCCGCAAGCTCGCCCCCGGCGAGCAGGCGGAGCTCTTGGCGCCGACCTTCGACGGCGACTTGCAGGAACTCAACAACCCCCTGCCGCGCTGGTGGCTGTACGGCTTCTACTTCCTGATCTTCTTCAGCATCGCCTATCTGGTTCTCTATCCCGGTCTCGGCAAGTTCAGCGGCGCGTGGAACTGGTCCTCGGCCGATGCCTACAAGAACGAGCGGGAGCGGGTGGACGCCGAGTTCGACAAGGTCATGGCGCCGTTCCTCGGCATGGACGTCATGCAGGTCGCGGCCGACCCCACCGCCCGGGAGATGGGTCAGCGTCTTTTCCTCACCTACTGCATGCAGTGCCACGGCAGTTCCGCCCAAGGCGTGGAGGGCAAGTTCCCCAACCTGACCGACCACCTCTGGCTGTTCGGCGGAGACCCGGACTCGATCAAGGCCTCGATTTCCGGTGGCCGTCTCGCCGAGATGCCGGCCAACCTCACCGGTGACGAAACCAGCGCCCGCGAAGTCGCCCACTACGTCCTGTCCCTGGGAGGCAAACCCCATGACGCCGGCATGGCCGCGGCGGGCAAGGAAAAATATGCGGTCTGCGCCGGTTGCCACGGCGAGGACGGCAAGGGCATGCCGATGGCGAGCTTCCCCGACCTGACCGATGACGCATGGATGTACGGCGGCAGCGTCGACGCCATCGTCGCAAGCATCGTCAAGGGCCGCAAGGGCGGCATGCCGGCCTATCAGACCATGCTTGGGGATGCCAAGATCCACCTCCTGACCGCCTATGTATGGGGTCTGGGCGGTGGCCAGAAACCCGTGGTCGCCGCCCCTGAGCCGGTGGCGACCGATGCCGCGAACCCAGCAGTCCCGCAATAAAGCCGTCTTGCGCGGGTCGGTCCGACCGGCCCGCGCGGGCAAATCGATTGAACCTAAAAACCGCAGTTGAACACGACCGAAGGGCGGTCCAAACGGGTGTCTGGCGCGCCCCGCCCGCAGGGCGCAGGACAGCGCGCCGTGCGGGTCCCGAGCGTAGCGAGGGATGGGCCGCAGGACCACACAAAGCCAGGCGCACGTTTGGGCCGTCAAGCGGGCGTGTAGAGATCTCACCCCATCGGTGAAGTCGAGTAAAGACTGAAAACTCAATATAACCAACATGCTACGCAGTCATCCAAGCGGTCAACTGCGGTTTTTTAGGTTGAACCTAGTCGGTTTGCCCGCGAACGCGGACATCGTCGCCATTCCGAATGGCCGACATGAAGGAGGAGAGTATCTCACGGGCGCCCCAGGTGCCTGTCTAGCAGGCTGTTGAAAAACGTCGCGAGGATGGCCAGATGCAAGACGCACAGAGCGCAGCAACCAAGAAAACAAGCGAAGCGCGTTTCAGCGAAGGCCAACCTTCAGGTCATGCCGGAGCCCCATCTCAAATCGATCGGCGAGGGCGCGCAAACGAAGTTTTAGCTTACGTTGAAACTTCGTTTTGGCTTGCGCTGAAACTTCGCTTTGGCGAAGGCGGACATCGGCGCAGCCGATCGAGCTGCGCGGCCGAAGCCCACACCGCGCAACACAGCCGATGGCCCACCGCAGTCGTTTTTCAATAGCCTGCTAGGTTTTGCATAGGAAACGCAGTGACGGCCCCCTCCTCCACCCAAGATCCGAACCCCATCGCGACGGACAACAGTCAGGCTGAAAGCCTGTACGAAATCCACAAGAAGATCACGCCCCGGGCCGTGTCCGGCCTGTTCAACACTTGGCGCGTGCTCCTGGTGATCCTCACCCAGGCCGTGTTTTACGGTCTGCCTTGGTTGCGTTGGGACGAACGCCAGGCGGTGCTGTTCGATCTGGGCGCGCGCAAGTTCTATCTGTTCGGCTGGGTGTTCTGGCCGCAGGACTTCATCTGGCTGGCCACACTGCTGATCATCGCCGCCCTGGCGCTGTTCCTGTTCACGGCCGTGGCGGGGCGGCTGTGGTGCGGCTACGCCTGCCCGCAAACGGTATATACCGAACTCTTCATGCAGATCGAACGCTGGTTCGAGGGCGATCACAAGAAACAGCGCAAACTGGATGGCATGCCCTGGAATGGCCAGAAGATCCTGCGCCGGGGTGGCAAGCATCTCGTCTGGATCGTGCTGGCGCTGTGGACCGGATTCACTTTCGTCGGCTACTTCACGCCCATCGAAATCCTCTGGCAGGAGCTTCTGCATCTGGACTTCGGCCCCTGGGAGACTTTCTGGATCCTGTTCTACGCCGTCTGGACCTGGGGCTTCGCCGGCTTCATGCGCGAGCAGGTCTGCAAATACATGTGTCCCTACGCCCGTTTCCAGAGTGTGATGTTCGACCCCGACACACTTATCATCACTTACGACTACCGCCGCGGCGAACCGCGCGGCGCGCGCGGCAAGCATGTCGATGCCAAAGCCAAGGGGCTGGGCGACTGTGTCGACTGCGGCATCTGCGTCCAGGTCTGCCCGACCGGAATCGACATCCGCAACGGACTGCAATACATGTGCATCGGTTGCGCCGCATGCATCGATGCCTGTGACCAGGTGATGGAAAAGGTCGGCTCACCCAAGGGACTGGTGCGCTATTCCACCCAGAACGCCATTGACGGCAAATACCCCGACCGCGAGATCCTGCGCCATACCCTGCGGCCGCGCACCCTGATCTATACCGTCCTCCTGGGTGCGATCTGCGCCGCATTCTTCTACACCCTGGCCAACCGCATCCCCCTGCAGGTGGATGTCATCCGAGACCGCGTAACCCTGTCGCGTGAAGCGCCCAATGGCAACATCGAAAATCTGTACAGGCTGCAGATCATCAACATGGACGGCCGGCCGCACCGCTACCGCATCGCAGCGACCGGAATCGACGGCTTGCGGCTGAACACGGCGGATGAGATCGAGATCGCCGCCCTGGGCACCACCAACATCAACGTCGTAGTCGAGGCCCCCCGGCTGGCGCTGAGCAAGCCATCCAACCCCATCCATTTCGAAGTCGTCTCGCTCGACGATCCACACATCACGCGCAAGATCAAATCCAGTTTCCTGAAGTGAGAACCGCATGAACACATTGTCCCGTGAACACACCCCCTGGTGGCGTATCCCCATGGTCTGGCTGATCATTGTCCTGCCCATGTCCGCGGTGATCGCCAGCCTGGTCACCTGGTGGATCGCCAGCCAGAAATTCGATGGCCTGGTGTCTGAGGACTATTACAAGGAAGGCATGGCCATTCATCAGGTTTTCGAGCGGGATGCCCAGGCCCGCGCCATGGGCCTGACGGCACGCATGCGCATGAATGGCGATGAACTCATTCTGCATCTGGAATCGGCAGGCCGTCCGGTGTTCGCGCGCGAACTGAAGCTGGCGATCGTCCACCCCACTCAGTCCGGTCAGGATGTGGAGCTTACCCTGCACCCGAACACGGAAGGCGTATACGTCGCAGAACTTCCCCGATTACTCGCTGCCAGACGGGTTCTGGTGTTGGAACCTGCAGACCGCGCCTGGCGCCTGACCGGACAATGGCAGGCGCCGTTCGCCGGCGAGCGCGTACTTCGCCCGATCCAGGAATAACACCGCGCGGACACACCGCGAAACCTTGTAAACCACTGCCGCAAGGCATATGCAAAGGAGAAAACCATGGATGTATTGATGAAGGAGCTGTTCACCACCCCGATCGGCCTGCTTACCCTCTTCACCATTGGCTTCATCATCTCGATGGGGCTGTTCCTGTGGTGGCGCCTGAGCAAGAACGCGCACGAGAAGGAGTGAACCCAAATTCCTTACCACAAGACACAGAGTTCACAGAGCCCCCCGTCAAAACAAGGCCCTGCCACGTCAGGCAGCGCTCACCGGATGGGTGCAAGGGGCATGACTACATAACACCTTGTTTTTACTCTGTGTCCTCTGTGACGTTCATGCCCTTCGGGTATTGTGGTTCAACTGAGTTTTTCAGGGTGGATCCGGAGCACTCACCGCTCAGGCGCCCCCCCTTGCAATAGCGCCGCCAGCTGTTCACGGCTGGCGGCGTAATCTTCCTTGTCCAGGAAATCCTGGCTGAGAAAGGCCTCCATGCGCGGATACAACGCGATCGCCTCATCCAGCTGGGGGTCATTGCCGCGCGTATAGGCACCGATGGTAATGAGATCGCGGCTGCGTTGAAACCTGGCGTACAGCCCCTTGAAGCGCCGCACCAGATCGAGTTCCTTGCGCCCCAGCAATTCCGTGATGGCGCGCGACACCGAAGCCTCGATGTCGATGGCCGGATAATGCCCCTGGTCGGCAAGCTGGCGTGACAGCACCACGTGGCCATCGAGGATGGCGCGCGCCGAATCGGCGATGGGATCCTGCGGATCATCCCCTTCGGTAAGCACGGTATAGAAAGCGGTGATTGAACCCCCTCCTTCCGGACCGTTGCCAGCCCGCTCGACCAGTTGCGGCAACTTGGCGAACACCGAGGGTGGGTAGCCCTTGGTCGCCGGCGGCTCACCCACGGCCAGGGCGATTTCGCGCTGGGCCTGAGCGTAGCGGGTGAGCGAATCCATAATCAGCAGCACGTTTAGGCCCTGATCACGAAAATACTCCGCCACAGCGGTGGCATACGCGGCGCCATGCAAGCGCTGCAGGGGCGGCGAGTCGGCGGGTGCGGCCACCACCACGGAACGGGCCAGCCCGGGCTCGCCGAGGATGTTCTCGATGAACTCCTTGACCTCGCGTCCGCGTTCACCGATCAAGCCGACCACCACCACGTCGGCCGAGGTGTAGCGGGCCATCATGCCCAGCAGCATCGACTTGCCCACCCCGCTGCCGGCGAACAAGCCCATGCGCTGGCCCCGCCCGACGGTGAGCAGTGCATTGATGGCGCGCACACCGACATCGAGCACGGTGCGAATGGGCGCCCGCTGCATGGGGTTGATCGGACGACCGTAGAGCGGCGCGCGCGCCGAGGCTGCGAGTGGCCCATGGCGATCGATCACGCGACCGGCGCCGTCGATGACGCGGCCGAGCATCTCCGCGCCCAGCGCCACCTGGCGTTGGCGATTCTCACTGCGGCGTCCACGGAAGGGCTGCCCCATGCGCGGCACATCGGGCAGACTGTCATGGTCGGGAGTCACCAGTGCGCCTGGGGCCAGGCCATAGACATCGGTGGCTGGCATCAAATACAAGCGGTCACCGTGGAAGCCGACCACCTCGGCCTGCACCCGCTGCCCCCCCGGCATCGACACGGTACAGCTCTCGCCGGTAGGCAGCTTGAGCCCGGAGGCCTCCATCACCAGTCCGGCGACGCGAGTCAGGCGCCCGGTGGCCCGCCAGGGTTCGGCGTCTTCGATGGCTTGCCGGCAGGCACGCAGATAATCCACCAGCGCGTCGGCGCGATCGGACTCGTTCACCGCCTATTCCTCGATCCGCCAGTCCCAGCGGACATCGAGCAGCTCCTGGATTTGTCGCCAGCGTGTGGGCAGCTCGGCGTCGATCTGGCTCTGTCCGGTTTCGATGCGAAATCCGCCGGGCTCGATATGTGCGTCCTCGATCACCTTGCTGGAGAGATGGGCATGCTCCATCCCCAGCCATTCGCGTACCGTCTCTGCATCGTCGGGATGCGCCACGATGCGCAAGTGCCCCGCCAGGCTGTGCAAGCTGGACAAGGCCTCACGGATCGCATCAAGGATGCGTTCGGGATGCACCTGAAGCTCGACCCGGAGCATGGCCCGCGCGACCCCCAGCGCCACGGACAGAACCTCTTCCGCCAGGCGCTCATCGGCGCGCACGGCCTCGGCCTCGAGTGCAGCGATGAGCTCACCTAGGCGCTGGACATCGCGTTCGGCGCGCGCCATGCCTTCGCGATATCCCGCATCATGGCCAGCCTTTCGCCCCTCCTCCAGACCGAGCGCATGACCGGCACGGCGCGCCTCCTCATGGATCTCTTCGATCTCCTTGGCCGTGGGCAAGCGCACCTCACCCTCGATCTCGCTGCTTTCGACCTCGGCCGCTTCGACCTTGCCGGAAGCAGTCTCCTCGAACGCCGCCAGCTCCCAGCGCTGATAGGCCGTGAGCTGTTCTTTGGGGATGACGTTGGTAGGCACGATCAAGCGCTAGGGCAGAGGCGGGTGGTTCGATTACTCGACCATGCCTTCGTCGCCACCCTTGCCACCGATGATGATCTGGCCTTCGTCGGCCAGGCGACGGATGATCTTGAGAATCTCCTTCTGCTCCGCCTCGACCTCGGACAGGCGTACCGGCCCTTTCGACTCCAGATCTTCCTTGAGTGCCTCGGCGGCGCGGCTCGACATGTTTTTGAAGATCTTGTCCTTCATCTCCTGCGAAGTGCCCTTGAGGGCGATGATCAACGACTCCGACTGCACCTCGCGCAGCAGCAGCTGCACCGAGCGGTCATCCAGCTCGAGGATGTTTTCGAAGGTGAACATCTGGTCCTGGATCTTCTGCGCGAGATCGGGATCGTGCTCGCGGATGTTGGCCAGCACGGAGGCCTCGGCAGCACCCGCCATGTAGTTGAGGATGTTGGCGGCGGTCTTGACCCCGCCCAGGGCGCCGCCCTTCTTGCCCCGGTCGCCGCCCGACAGCAGCTGGGTGAGCACATCGTTGAGCTCGCGCAAGGCCAGGGGCTGCACCCCTTCCAGGGTGGCGATGCGCAACAGCACGTCGTTGCGCAGACGTTCGACGAACAGGTTGAGCACCTCGCTGGCATGGTCGGAATCGAGATGGACCAAGATGGTGGCGATGATCTGCGGATGTTCGTTGCGAATCATCTCGGCGATCGACTGGGCATCCATCCATTTCAGGCTTTCGATCCCGGCATTGTCGTTGCCCTGCAGGATGCGGTCGAGTAGGTTGGCGGCCTTGTCGTCGCCCAGCGCCTTGGTGAGCACGGTGCGGATGTACTCGTCGGAATCGGCGAGACTGACGCGGCCCACGGTCTCGAGCTGGAAATCCTTGAGTACCTCCTCGATGCCCTCGCGATTGACGTTGCCGATGTTCGCCATCGCGCTGCCCAGCTTGTGCACTTCCTTCGGGCTCAGATGCTTGAACACCTCGGCCGCCTCGTCATGTCCTAGGGCGAGCATCAGGATGGCGCTGCGCTGCAAGCCTTCGTCGCTCATTCCTTGTTCATCCATTCCTTGACGATTTCGGCCACCACCTTGGGGTTTTCCTTGGCGAACTCACGCGTCTTGCGCAGGTGTTCAGCATAGGAATCCTCGGCGGTAGCCGCAGCGGCCACCTCCTGCTCCGCTTCCGACATGCCGCCGAGCGCAACCGCGCCGCCTTCAGGCGTGGCCGCCTCGACGGGCTTCATGAGATCGCGCAACAAGGGGCGCAACACCCCGAACACGAGATAAAAGGCCAGTCCGAACACCAAGAGATTCTTCAGGATCTCCTTGATCAGGGCCATGCTTTCGGCATCCTTCCAGATCGGCAGATCGACCGTCTCGGGCTGGCTGTCGGTGAATGCGGCATTGACCACGTTCACCGTGTCGCCACGCGCCGCATTGAAGCCCATGGCCTCTTTGACCAGATTGTTGATCTTTTCCAGTTCCGCGTCCGACAACGGCGCGGGCTGTGGGTTGTCGGGATTGTTGCTGGGCCGGTAGTTCACCACCACCGCCACGGAAAGACGCTTGATGCGTCCCAGCGGTTCACGTACATGACGTATGGTCTTGTCCAGCTCGAAATTGGTGGTGCTCTCACGTCGCATCGGTCCCGCTTGGGCGTTCGTCTGGGTATTGGCCTGGGCATTGGCTGCCGCCGGGGCTTCAAACGGGGCCGCGGCAGGTCCGGGCGGACGGTTTGAAAAGGCGCCCGGCACACCCTCGGCGCCGGCGCCGGCGCCCATGTCGAGCACCGACTGCTGGCTGCGCACGGCCTGGTTTTCGGGTGCCGGATTGGGCTTGAAGGTCTCGCTGGTGAATTCGCTCTCGGAGAAATCGAGATCCGCGCGCACCTCGGACTTGACGTTGCCGTTGCCGACGATGGGTACGACGATGGCTTCGATGCGGTTCGCGTAATAGGCCTCGATCTCGCGCAGGTAGTCAAGCTGACTGGTGTTCAGCCCCTGCATGGAGCCGCCCTGGTTGCGCGCTGAAAGCAGGTTGCCCGCCTGATCGATCACCGTGATGTTGGCTGGATTGAGCTCCGGCACACTGCTCGACACCAGATGGACGATGGCATTGACCTGGGCCGGATCGAGACTGCGGCCGGCGAACAGGTGCGCCATGACCGAGGCGGAAGGCTTCTGCTTGTCGCGGATGAACACCGAGGGTTTGGGAATGGCCAGGTGCACCCGTGCCGACTCGACCGGTGCCAGGGCCTGAATGGTGCGGGCGAGCTCCCCCTCCAGGGCGCGCTGGTAGGCAATCTGCTCCTGGAACTGGGTCATCCCCAGCTTGGCGGTGTCCATGATCTCGAACCCCACCGCGCCCCCCCGCGGGATGCCTTGCGAGGCGAGGGTGAAGCGCAGGTCGTAGACCTGGCTGGCCGGCACCAGAATGGCCCCGCCCGGCCCGGTCCGATACGGCACATTCATCTGCTGCAGGGTGGTGACCACGGTACCGGCATCGCGCTCGGACAGGTTCGAGAACAGCACACGATATTCCGGTGCCCGCGCCCACAGCATGAGACCGACGATCAGAGCGATGGAAGCCGCAACCGCCGCCAGAATCCCGAGCTTGCGGGTGGGCGGCAGCTGATTGAACCGAACGATAAAATTAGCGAAGGCCTGCTGAGGATCGAGGGCCATGACCCGGACGCCCCCTCATCAGACTTGCATGCTCATGATTTCCTGATAGGCGGAAACCAGCTTGTTCCGGACCTGAACCATGGTCTGGAACGACAGACTGGCTTTCTGCAGGGATAGCACCACGTCCTGCAGATTGGCGTCTGGATCGCCAGCGGCAAATTGCTGTGCCAAATCCTTGGCCTCGTTGCGGGCGGTGTTCACCTCGCTGACCGCGGCCTGCAGCAGGGCAGCAAAGTCCTGATCGGGGAGCGACTGGGCAGGAGAAGGCGCAGCGGCCGCCTGCGCCGCCACGGCGCGCAGCTGGCTGACCATCTGATCAATGCCCTGATTTGTCATCTGCCGGCCTCCTCACCATTCGTTTCATTATAGAAGTTTACGCAAGACTTTTCATCTTCTTCGCGATATCGCTGCAACTTGTAGCGCAAGGCCCGTTCACTGATGCCCAGGGCTTCGGCGGTTCGCTTGCGGGAGCCGTTGAGCCGGGTCAAGGTCTCCAGGATCATGGTCTTTTCCATGTCGCGGATCGGCACCGCATCCACGGGTGGCATCGCCTCGACAGCAGGCACGCCGCCCCGGACCGGCTGCGCAACCGGACGGGGCGCCACCACATTGCGGGGCAACATGAGATGGTCGGGTTCGATGATCTCGCCCGGCGCGAGGATCATGGCACGCTGGATGACGTTGCCCAGCTCGCGGATATTGCCTGGCCATGCATGCTCGATGAGGCGCGCCTCGGCGGCAGGCGACAGGGCGAGGCCGAAGCGGCCGACCACCGTGGCGTAGGCCTCGAGGAAATGCCGCGCCAAGGCGGGGATGTCGGCACGGCGCTCGCGCAATGCGGGGATCGCCAGCGGGAACACATTGAGGCGGTAATATAGATCCTCGCGAAAATGGCCCTGCCGCACCCATTCCTCCAGATCGCGGTTGCTGGCCGCCAGCACGCGCACATCGAGGTCGATCGGCGCGCGACCGCCGACTCGCTCCACCACCCGCTCCTGCAGCACACGCAACAGCTTGGCCTGCATTGGCAGCGGGATCTCGGACACCTCATCGAGCAGCAAAGTACCGCCACGGGCCTGCTCGAATTTGCCCGGTTGGCTGCCGACCGCGCCGGTGAATGCCCCACGCTCGTGCCCAAACAGGGTCGCCTCGACCAGGTTTTCCGGGATCGCGGCACAGTTCACCGCCACGAACGGTCCCCGACCGCGTGCTGAACGACGATGCAGAAAGCGGGCGATCACTTCCTTTCCAACCCCGGATTCTCCTGTGAGCAGTACTGTGGCTTCAGTGGCCGCGACGCGCTCCGCGAGTTCCAGCAGTGCACGTGTGGCGTGAGCTTCGGCCACCACCACCTCGCCCGCTCCTGCGGTAGGGTTGCGCAGGTGGCGGGCAATCACCGCCAGCAGCCGGTCGGGATCGAACGGCTTGGGCAGATAGTCGGCCGCGCCATCGCGCATCGCCTCGACCGCCTTTTCGATCTGGCCGTATGCGGTCATCAGCACCACCGGCAGCCCCGGGCGACGGGCCTTGAGACCGCGCAGCAGAGCATGACCATCCATGCCTGGCATCTGCACGTCGGTCAACACCAGGCCGACGCAAGCCTGTTCGAGGCGACCCAGGGCGGTTTCCGCGTCCGGCGCAACCAGTACGCGGTAGCCCGACAGCTCGAGCGTATCGACCAGCGCCTCACGCAGGGCGGCATCGTCCTCGACGACCAGCACGGCGGGAAGTTGCATGCCGCCACTCATGCCGGGCGGCCCTCCAGCCGCCGCGGCAGGTACAGACTGAACACACTGCCGGCGCCAGGTTCGGACTGCAACTCCACCCAGCCGCCATGCGCTTCGGCGGCCTGCTTGACGATGGCGAGTCCCAAGCCGCTGCCTTCCCCGCGGGTAGTGTAGAACGGCTCGAACAGCCGTGAATGCTCGGCCGGGTCGATCCCTGGACCGGCATCGCGCACATGGAAGCCGAGGAATGCGCCACCGGAGACCACCTCGATCACCACCTCGGCGCCGTCCGGACTGGCCTGCACGGCATTTTCGATCAGGTTGATGAGCGCCCCCTGGACGGCTTGGCGATCGGCCTCCATCTCAAGGTCGGGCTCGGCAAGATTCACCGCCAGCCTTACCCCACGCGGATGGGCCTGGGGCTCCATGACCTGAACCAGATCTTCGACCAGTTCGCGTAGGATGAAGCGGCTGGCCACGCCCTGCTGACCCTTGACGAACAGCAGCATGTCCTGGACCAAGCGTTCGAGATAATGCAGACGGGTGCGTGTCTTTTCCGCGAAGCGGAGGCGATCCACCTCACCCAGGCCTGGTCGGCCGAGGTGGCCCACATAAAGCAGTGCGGCAGCGAGCGGCGTACGCAACTGGTGCGCCAGCTTGGCGGCCACTTCGCCCAGCAGGGACAGGCGTTCGCGCCGCGCCAGCTCGCCATTGGCGGCGGCGAGTTCGGCCGACAGCCGGGCCACCTGGCCCTGCAACTCCGTGTATGTCTCGGCCAGCCGGGCCGAGGTCTGGCTGAACAGCTCGAAGGCCTCGCGCAGCTCGCCGGCGTCGCGGACGTCCTTTTCGGGTAGCGTCACATGCATATCCATGCGCAAATTTCGGCGATAATAACAAAGCCCCCTGTTTCCTGCCCGGCCCAACCGCATCCGGACAATGCGCCACGTTTGAACTAAGATGCGCGCACGGGGCTTTTCAGTCGCGGATTTACCCGAAATAATGGCATCTCCCCTGCCAGGCAAGCCCAGGCGTGAATTCATTGCAGTCCGATCTTGTGATCGCGAGGGATTAACATCATGTCGGAACTCTTACGGCGCATAGACGCTCGCACCAAACTTGCGGGCGCGAACAAGCTGGAAATCCTGCTGTTCACCCTCGGCACCGATCTCGCCACCGGGCGCAAGGAGACATTCGGCATCAACGTGTTCAAGGTGCGGGAGGTGATGCGCATTCCGGAGATCACCCGCGCGCCGGAGATGCCACCCTCGGTGGAAGGCATGGTCAGCCTGCGCGGCAACCTGGTGCCGGTGGTCGACTTGGCGAAGTACATCGGCATCCAGACCGACACCGCGCCAAGCATCATGATCGTCACCGAGTACAATGGCAACACTCAGGGCTTCCTGGTGGGCGAGGTCGATACCATCCTGCGCCTGGACTGGTCCGAAATGCGGGTTCCGCCGGCCATGCTCACCGCGCGGATGGGCGGCCTGGTGGTGGCGGTGACCGAGCTCAAGGACAAGCGCTTGGTGATGATGCTGGACGTGGAAAAGATCCTCGCCGAAACCACCAACCAGGATGACAACCACCTGTTTGCCGCGCTCACGCCCATCGACAAACCGGACCGCACCGTACTCTACGCCGACGACTCGACCGTGGCGCGCAACCAGATCGAGCGCACGCTCAACGCACTTGGCATCCACGGCATTGCGTGCATCAACGGCGCCCGTGCTTGGGACGAATTGCAAAAAGTGGCCTCTCAGGCCGACCTGGCCGGTCGCCCGGTGTCCGACTATGTCCAGCTGGTGCTCACCGATGTCGAGATGCCCGAGATGGACGGCTACGTGCTGACCAAGAGCATCAAGTCCGATCCCCGTTTCAAGGGCATTCCGGTGCTCATGCATTCCTCCCTATCCTCGGAAGCCAACCGCGCTCTGGGCATCTCGGTGGGCGTGGACGAATACGTACCCAAGTTCGAACCGCACCGCCTCGCCGAAGCGCTCGGCCGCATGATCAAGTGAACCGGAGCCCGCGATGAACACCCTGGATTCGCCCCGCCTGCTCGAAGCCATCGACGGCCGCACCAAGCTCGCCGGCTCCAACAAGATGGAGCTCTTGCTGTTCTCGCTCGGCACCGACGAGATCTTCGGCATCAACGTGTTCAAGGTGCGCGAGGTGTCGCCCACCCCGCCCATCACCCTGACACCGAACATGCCGACCGGCGTGGAAGGCGTGATTTCCCTGCGCGGCAGCATCATCCCGGTGATCTCGCTGGTACGCTTCATCCGTCTCGACAATGCCCCCGAGGGCATCGGCGAGACCATGATCGTCACCGAATTCTCGCGCCACACCCAAGGCTTCCTGGTCAAGGACGTGGACCGCATCATCCGCGTCGACTGGGAAAAAGTGAAACCCCCCGAGAACATGCTGGCTGGCCAGGATGGCCTGATCACCGCCATCACCGAGCTGGACGACGGTCGCCTGGTATCGATCCTCGACGTCGAGCGCATCCTGTCCGAGGTGCTGGGCGAGGAGATCATGCCCAGCCTGCCGCAGATCGAGAGCATGGCGGAAACCACCGTGTTCTTCGCCGACGACTCGGCGGTGGCGCGCAAGGAGATCGTGTCGGTGCTCGACAACATCGGCATCAAGTACATCCAGGCCAACGATGGACTCGAAGCCTGGAAGAAACTTCAGGGCATCGCCTCGCGCGCATCCAACGAGGCCGGCTCGGCGCGCCAGTTCGTGCAGCTGATCCTGGTCGACGCCGAGATGCCGGAGATGGACGGCTACGTGCTGACCCGCAACATCAAGTCGGACAACCGCTTCGCCGGTATTCCAGTGGTGATGCACTCGTCGCTGTCCTCGGAGGCCAACCGCATCATGGGGCAGAAGGTTGGGGTGGACGCCTATGTCGCCAAGTTCGACCCCGCCGTGCTGGCCGATACGCTGGTCACTTTGCTGAAACGATGAACGGCAACTTCGCTACAATGCCGGATAGCTCAGGACGTATCCAGTATCCCCATTAAGGACCCCGAATGGCCGACAAGAATCTCAAATTTCTGGTGGTCGACGATTTTTCCACCATGCGACGCATCGTCCGCAACCTGCTCAAGGAACTCGGCTACACCAATGTCGAGGAAGCCGAGGACGGCGCGGTCGCATTGCAGAAGCTCAAGGCAGGCGGAAACTTCCAGTTCGTCGTCACCGACTGGAACATGCCCAACATGACCGGCATCGATCTGCTCAAAAACATCCGCGCCGATGCCACGCTTAAGCACCTGCCGGTGCTGATGATCACCGCCGAGGCGAAGAAGGAAAACATCATCGAGGCGGCGCAAAACGGCGCATCCGGTTACATCGTCAAGCCATTCACTGCCGGCACTCTGGAAGAGAAGCTGGGCAAGATCTTCGAAAAATATGGGATGTAAGTCCGTGTCCAGCCCCCTCGCACTCCTTGGGAGAATTCGATGAGCGGCGACTCCGCTGAATTGCAGGCGCTGTTCGACAGTATCGCTGTGCCCGCGCCGGCCAGCCCGGCACCCGTAGCCTCGCCCAGTGCTGGGGGTGATTCACCCGAGCTGGAGGCCTTGTTCGAAAATGTCGCGGCCCAGGCAACCGCCGCGCCCATGGCCGAGCCTGCTGCGGTGGAAATCGATGCGGACGGCGATTCCCCAGAACTGGAGGCCCTGTTCGACAGCTTGGCAACTGCGCCCAGCCCCGAACCGGAGCCGGTTACCGAGGCCGACACGCCGGAACTGGAAACCCTGTTCGACAAGATCGCCCAGGCCGTGGCGATCGATGGCCCCCCGGCCGAGACCGAAGGCGCCTGCCCCGAATATGTGTTCGCCCAGGTCGGCAACATGACCCGCCACCTCCACAACTTGCTGCGCGAGCTGGGCCTGGAAAAGACCCTGGAAAAAGTGGCGAGAGACATCCCCGACAATCGCGACCGCCTCAACTACATCGCCGCGATGACTGCCCAGGCCGCCGAGCGCACCCTCAATGCGGCAGAAACCGCGCAGCCCATCCAGACCCAGCTTGGCGCCACGGCATCCGACCTGGCCGAGAAATGGGACCGCATGTTCGCCAAACAGCTCGGCGTCGCCGAGTTCAAGGCCTTGGTGCGCGATACCCGCAATTACCTGCGCGCGGTGCCAACCCAGACCGAGGCCACGCAGACCCAGCTGATGCAGATCATCCTGGCGCAGGACTTCCAGGACCTCACCGGCCAGGTCATCAAGAAGGTGCTGGATGCGGCCCAGACCCTGGAAAAGCAACTCATTGCCCTGCTGCTCGAAACCACGCCCGAGGACAAGCGCCAGGCCGTCAAGCCTGGCCTGCTGGAAGGCCCCATCGTCGACTCCAGCGGCCGCAGCGACGTGGTCACCAGTCAGGAGCAGGTGGACGAACTGCTCGAAAGCCTGGGTTTCTGAACCCCCTCCCGTCCCTGAATCAAGCCAACCCCGATAGGTGCCGAAATGAGCGACTTCGCCGGAATGGAAGAACTGTTGCAGGACTTCCTGCTGGAAGCGGGTGAGCTGCTGTCCGGGGTCGACAACAAGCTGGTCGAGCTGGAAAAGCGGCCCGAGGACCGCGACCTGCTCAACGAAATCTTCCGCGGCTTCCACACCATCAAGGGCGGCGCCGGCTTCCTCAACGTCGACAACCTGGTCCACCTCTGTCACAAGACCGAAAACCTGTTCGACAAGCTGCGCAACAGCGAGCTGCACATCACGCCCGAGCTGATGGACGTGATCATGGATGCCACCGCCACGGTGCGGACCATGTTCGACGAGCTCACCCAGAGTGTGCAGCCCAAGGCCGCCGCCGCCGATCTGCTCGCCCGTCTCGACCAGGCCCTGGCCGGAAACCTCGGCGCCGCGCCGACTGCCGTCGAAACGAGCGCCCCGGTCGCCAGCCCGCCCCCGGCCAGTTCCACGCCGGCGGTCACCTCGGCCGCATCACCGGCCTCCGCCGAGGACGACGCCGATGACATCAACTGGGATGCGCTGCATGCAGTGCTGACCGGCTCGCCTGTGCCCCAGGCCGCGCCACCGACGGTGGCGTCGCCCACCCCCACACCGCCAGCGGCCGCCCCCATCCAGGCCGCCCGGCCGACCCAGCCGATGCCGGCGCAGGACCTGACCCCGCCGCCCAGCCGCGCCCCGGCTGCGGCACCCGGGCCACAGCAGAGCCTGCAGAAGGAAACCACCATCCGCATCGATACCGCCCGGCTCGATCAAGTGCTCAACCTGTCCGGCGAGATCGGCCTGACCAAGAACCGCATTGCCAACCTCAAGTCGCAGGTCATCCATGGCCGCACCGACCAGGAAACCCTGAAGGCGCTCGATCTCGCGGTGAGCCAGCTCGACCTCCTGGTGTCCGACCTGCAGAACGCGGTGATGAAGACCCGCATGCAGCCCATCGGCCGCCTGTTCCAGAAATACCCCCGCCTGGCGCGCGACCTCGCCCGCCAGCTCGGCAAGGATGTCGAACTGGTCCTGTCCGGCGAAGAAACCGAACTCGACAAGACCATGATCGAGGATCTCAACGACCCCCTCGTCCACCTGGTGCGCAATGCCGTCGACCACGGCGTCGAATCGCCGGAGGAGCGCCAGGCCGCCAACAAGCCGGCCAAGGCGCTGGTCACCCTGTCCGCCAGTCAGGTGGGCGACCACATCTACATCGAGATCTCGGACGACGGCAAGGGCATGCGCCCCGACGTGATCCGCAACAAGGCCATCGAAAAAGGGCTGCTCGACGTCGAGGTCGCCAATGGCCTGGATGACCGGCAATGTCTGCAGCTCATCTTCTTGCCCGGCTTCTCGACCAAAGATCAGATCTCCAGCGTATCCGGGCGCGGGGTCGGCATGGACGTGGTGAAGACCAACATCACCAAGCTCAACGGCAAGATCGATGTCGAATCGACCCCCGGCCAGGGCTCCACCTTCACCATCTCCCTGCCGCTCACCCTGGCCATCCTGCCCGTGCTGGTGGTGCGCCTGAACAACCAGTCCTTCGCGGTACCGCTATCCCTGGTGCGCGAGATCATCCCCATCCACTTCAAGGAAATCCAGCGGGTGTCCGGACGCGCCACCATGGTGGTGCGCGAGGAGGTCCTGCCGGTGCGCTCGCTCGCCACCCTGATCGGCTGGGAAAGCCGTCAGGCGCCGGCCTACGGCGTGCTCATGCATGCTGCCGACAGCACCTTCGTGCTCGCCGTCGACGGCTTCGTCGGTCGGGACGACGTGGTGATCAAGCCCCTGTCGGACATCAAGCCGAAGGGCATCGCGGGCGCCACGCTGTCCGGCGATGGCTCCATCGTCCTGGTCCTGGACATGGAGGAACTGCTCAACAGCGTGCCCACCGACACCCCGAGCAGCCTGTTCGCCCACGCCGCATGAGTACCGAAGCCTTCCTGGCCCGCCAGCCCATCGTCGACCCGCAACACAAACTGCTGGGTTACGAGCTCCTGTTCCGGCAGTCGCAACATGCCAATTCGGCCGATCTCGCCGACATCGGCTCGGCCACCCTGCACGTCATCGTCAATACCCTGTGCGACATGGACACCAAATGGCTGCTGCAGGGCAAGCTCGCCTTCATCAACATGGAGGAGGAGCTGCTGATCGGCGACTTCATCAGCCTGCTGCCGAACGACAAGGTGGTGATCGAGATCATGGAAGGGGTGGAGCCCACCCCCGAGATCCTGACCCGCCTGGGCGAACTCAAGAAGGCCGGCTATCGCTTCGCCCTAGACAAATTCCAGATCCGCCCCGGCATCGAAAAACTGCTGCCCTTTGCATCGTTCATCAAGATCGACCAGCTCACCCAAAGCCCCGAGCAGACCGCCGCCCTGGTGAAAAAGCTAGAACGCCTGCCGATCAAGATGATCGCCGAACGGGTGGAGTCGCTGGAGAACTTCGAGCATTGCAAAAAGCTCGGCTTCCACTACTTCCAGGGCTACTACTTCGCGCATCCGGAACACCTGGTCGCCAAGGTGATGAACCCGGCCCATGTCACCGTGCTCCAGCTCATGGACAAGGTGCGCCAGGAGGCCGACATCCAAGAGATCGAAAAGCTGTTCAAGCAGGACGTCGCGCTCACATTCAAACTGCTGCGCTACATCAACTCAGCCGGTTTCGGTCTGTCCTGCGAGGTGCAGTCGATCCGCCACGCGGTCTCCATCCTCGGCATGAAGCCGCTCTACCGCTGGCTCACTCTGTTGCTCGCCACCGCCGGTTCGGGCGCGGTATCGCCCGCCCAGGCGCGCACCGCGATCACCCGCGGCCGCCTATGCGAACTGCTGGGCTCGCACTTCATGACCCGCCAGGACCAGGACAACCTGTTCATCACCGGCGTGTTCTCACTGCTCGACGCCATGCTCGACACGCCGATGGAGGAGATCCTCGACCGGCTCATCCTCCCCGAGCAGATCGCCGACGCCCTGCTCGACCGGACCGGCGCCTACGGCCCCATCCTGGCCCTGGCCGAGGCCTGCGAAACCCACAACATCGAACGCATCGACTCGTTCACCGAGTCGCTCATGCTCACCCCGGACCAGGTCAACCACGACCATCTGCAAGCCCTGGCCTGGGTCGAGCAGCTCGGCATCGAGGGTTGAACCGGTTTTGACAGTGCAGCCATCAGTGCCTGTGCATGGGCATACCACCCGGCCTGCGCACCTCCAGCGCCACATCCACACGCTGCTCCCCCCCATTGTCGTCACGCAGCACCAGGCGTAATGGAATGGGCCCCGGTTCACGGACGGGTGCGACCAGATCGATCAGCATGATGTGCAGCCCCCCGGGCTTGAGCTCCACCTTGCGCCCGGCGGGCAACTCGATTTCACGCACCTGACGCATCACCATGACGCCATTGTCCATGCGCATGGTATGCAGCTCGAGCACGCGTGCGGCATCGCTCTCTGCCGCAACCAGGCGCATGCTGCGGCTGGCAGTCAGATCCATGAATGCGCCGGCGACCTTCTGGCCCGGGGCAGTGGCGCGCACCCAGGCATTTTCAACCTTGAGCTCGCTGGCCCAGGCCAGGCCGCTGCCGATCACGGCAGAAAGGGCGAGAAGTGCGAGCAACCAGATACGCTGCGGAACAGTCATGAAATTTCTCCAGAATGCAGGACCAAGGCCGGTTAGCCTAACCGAATGTATCGACAAGCGGCATGCGACCGATTGTCGCATGCCGGTGCGCGACGACCGCGGATAGAATGCAGCGTGAGCTTACGCCCGATTCATTCCGACTCCACGCCCGCATCCACCCAGCGCCGCCTCATTCTCTTGCGCTACTGGCTGGTGGTGCTGGAGGGTGCCGGCATCGCCGGCCTGCAACTCGGCCTGGGCGCCAACCTGCCCGTGCAGGCCATGCTGGCCTTGCTTGGCTTCCACCTCGCGCTCAACACGCTCGCCACCTGGCGTGCGCGGCGTCCGGAAACGGTCAGCGGCCAGGAAGTGTTCATGCAGTTGTTCTGCGATGCCGCAGTCATCGCCGCGCTGGTCTATTTCAGTGGCGGCTACGCCAACCCCTTCATCTCGCTCCTGCTGTTGCCCCTGATCCTCAGCGCCGTCACCCTCGGCCCGCGCCTCGCCTGGGCCATGACCGCCTGGGTGGTCCTGCTCTATTCCATGCTGGCCTGGCAGTACATCCCATTGCAATTGGAGGTGCCGCAGGATGTGGCCGTGAACCTGCACCTGGCCGGAATGTGGCTCAACTTCATGTTCACCGCCGTGCTGGTCGCAGCCTTCGTGGCCCGCCTCGCCGGTGGACTGCGCGAACGCGACGCGGCCTTGGCCCGGGCGCGCGAAAAGGCCTTGCGCGACGAACAACTGTTCGCCCTCGGCATGCAGGCCGCCGCGGCCGCGCATGACCTGGCCACCCCGCTCGCCAGTCTCGAACTCAGCCTCGCCGAGCTCGACCAGGCCTATGCCGGGGACGACGAACTGCATCCCCAGATCCGCCTCATGCGAGCCCAGAGCCAGCGCATGCAGGCCGCGCTCGACCGCCTCGCACTCGCCGCCGGGGCCGCCCGCGCCGGTCGACCGGAGACCCGGCCGCTCGCTCCCTGGCTCCACGAGGTGTTCGAGCATTGGCGCCTGATGCGACCGGGTGTTCCGGCACGCCTCCGCCTGCCGCAACGGCCCGACAACATGCCCTGGCTGAGGGACGACCCCAGCCTGGTATCCATACTCGCCACCTTGCTCAACAACGCCGCCGACGCCAGTCCGGACGCAGTCGAGCTGGAAGCCGACTGGGATCCGCCGTGCATCCAGCCAGCATTCATCCGCCTGCGCGTGCTCGACCACGGTCCCGGGCTCGACAGCGAGAAGTCGGGGGGCTGGGGTGTGGGCCTGCGCCTGGCCGAGGCCGCGCTGGAGAGAATCGGCGGTGAACTCAGCATGCAGGCGCGCGCAGGCGGCGGTTTGCAGGTCGAGGTGCGTCTGCCCCGCGCCCCGGAAGCAGGAATGGCGACATGAGCACACCCTGGCGCATCTTGCTGGTCGACGACGACGCCACCTACCGCGACCTGCTCGCCCGCGCCCTCGAACGTCGCGGCCATGCCGTGCTCACCGCAGCCGATTTCGCGGCGGCGCTGGCCATCGTCGAGAACGCTGCATTCGATGCCGCAGTGCTCGACCTCAAGCTGGAGAATTCCTCCGGGCTGGACCTGATCGCACCGCTCAAACGCATCCAGCCCGAACTGCGCATCCTGCTCCTGACCGGCTACGCCAGCATCGCCACGGCGGTCGAGGCGATCAAGCGGGGCGCCACCCATTACCTGCCCAAACCGGCCGGGGTCGACGCCATCCTGGCCGCGCTTGGCGGCGATGCGGGCGACATGAAGGCGATCCCCCCGGAAGAACCGATGTCGGTGAAGCGGCTGGAGTGGGAACACATCCAGAAGGTGCTGGCCGAGCACAATGGCAACATCTCCGCGACCGCGCGCGCCCTGAAGATGCACCGCCGCACCCTGCAACGCAAACTGGCCAAGCGCCCCAGCCAATCCTGAGCCGACCGCCGCGGACCGCCAAGGCGGCGTATGATAGGTGCCCGCGCGCCCCTTTCGCACCCTTGCCCCCGCGTCCCCACGAGGCTGCAACGATGACCGCACCGTTCCCCCAAGCACACCAGTCCGGCATGCTGGAGATGGCCCAGCAGCTCTCCTTCGCCCAGCGACTCCAGGCCCTGACCAACAAGGTGCACGCCACCGGCAACCTGGACCAGATCCTGTATGACCTCGGCCGCGACATCTGCGAGCTGTTCGAGGCCGACCGCATCACCCTGTATCTCGCAGAGGCGGATGGCCGCAGCATCGTCTCCCGGCTCAAGACCGGCCTCAACCAGTTCAAGGAGATCCGCCTGCCGGTGGGGCCGCACAGCATTGCCGGGTTCTGCGCCCTGGCGCGCCAGGTGCTCAACATCCACGACGTGTATGACGCGGAGGAGCTCAAGCGCTTCAGCCCCCACATCAAGTTCCTCGACAAGATCGACCAGGCCACCGGCTACCGCAGCCGGCAGATGCTGGTCTCGCCGGTGCTCGACCCGGACACGCGCGAGGTCCTCGCCGTGGTGCAGCTCATCAACACCCGCCACAACCGCCCCTTCGCGGCCCTGGCCGAGGAAGGCATGATCGAGTTCTGCAAGACCCTCGCCATCGCCCTCAAACAGCGGTCCGTCGCCTTGCGTCCTCAACACCCGCTCTATGACGGCCTCGTGAGCGCCGGCCTGATCAGCGAACAGACCCTGCGCACGGTGATCAAGACCGCGAACGAGAGCGGCGCACCGATCGAGGAGATCCTGATCGAGCAACACAAGGTGCCGCTCGACGCCATCGGCCGCTCCATGGCCTCGTTCTACGGCGTCGAATACGAGCCCTTCCGGCGCGACCGGGTCAAACCCTCCGACCTGTTGCGCAACTTCAAGCGCGACACCATCGAGCTGTCCGGCTGGATGCCGATCGACGAAACCCCCGAGGGCGTGGTGGTGATGTCCGCCGACCTCGGCCAGATCATCGGCACCAAGGCGGTGACGCTGGCGCTGGGCGGCCGCAAGGTGGTGTACCGCGTCACCACCCGGCGTGAGTTTGCCCAGACCCTGGATCAGTTCTTCGAGTCCGGCGATCTCGGCGAGATGCTGCTGCGCGCACAGGGCGAGGAAGACAGCGGCGAGGAAGTGATCGACGTCACCGCCGCGGCCGACAGCGAGGTGGTGCAGCTGGTCAACAAGATCATCCTCGACGCGCACAAGGCCGGCGCATCGGACATCCACATCGAGCCTGCGCCCGGCAAGAACAAGACCCTGATCCGCTTCCGCAAGGACGGCGCCCTGCAACGCCACCTGGAGATCCCGTCCAGCTTCCGTGCCCCCATCGTCGCCCGCATCAAGATCATGTGCGACCTCGACATCGCCGAGCGCCGCCTGCCGCAAGACGGCAAGATCAAGTTCTCCCGCTTCGCCCCCCTCGACGTCGAGCTGCGTGTTGCCACCTGCCCCACCCAGGGCGGGGTGGAAGACGTGGTGATGCGCATCCTGGCCCAGGGTGAACCCTTGCCGCTGGACAAGATGAGCTTTTCCAAACGCAACGAGACGGCCCTGATCGAATGCGTGTCCAAGCCCTACGGCCTGTTCTTCGTATGCGGCCCCACCGGCTCGGGCAAGACCACCACCCTACACTCGGTGCTGAAGTTCCTCAACAACGAGGAAACCAAGATCTGGACCGCAGAGGATCCGGTCGAGATCACCCAGAAAGGCTTGCGTCAGGTGCAGATGAACCCCAAGGCCGGGCTCACCTTCGCCACCGCCATGCGCGCATTCCTGCGCGCCGACCCGGACATCATCATGGTCGGCGAGATGCGCGACGCGGAGACCGCCGGCATGGGCATCGAGGCCTCGCTCACCGGCCACCTGGTGCTCTCCACACTGCACACCAACTCGGCCCCGGAGACCATCATCCGCCTCATGGACATGGGCATGGACCCGTTCAACTTCGCCGACGCTCTGCTCGGCATCCTCGCCCAGCGCCTGGCGCGCCGCCTGTGTCCGAAATGCCGAATGCCGCACGCGCTCACTCCGGTCGAGGTGGAGGGCATGCTGAGCGAATACTCTGCCGACATGATCGGCCCCGGCGACGACCCCGCCGCAGTCAAGGCCCGAATCCTGGAGGAGTGGATGAAGAATTTTGCCCGCGACGGCAAGCTCATCGTCAACGTCAAGAAGGAGGGCGGCTGCCCCGAATGTGACGGCAAGGGCTACAAAGGTCGGATCGGCCTGCACGAGCTCCTGGTCGGCACCGATGGCATCAAGAAACTGATCCAGGAAAAGGCACGGGTGGCCGAACTGCGGCTCCTGGCCATCAACGAGGGCATGCGCACGCTCAAGCAGGACGGCATGGAAAAGGTCTTGCAGGGCCATACCGACATGTTCGAGGTGCGCGCGGTGTGCGTGAAATGAGCGCCCGGACAGGCCCCAAATCCCGACTTTGTTACTCAGGCATTGCCGTCGCGCCGGGGCGCTGGCAAACTATTGGATCGCATACATTCAGCCAGCATGCAAGGAGTCGCCATGGGCGGTCTGACTGCCACCACCCCCATCCCTACCGAAATCAAGCTGCACACGCAGTCGCGGATCCTTGAAGTCGCGTTCGACGACGGCCGACGTTTCGAATTCCCCTGCGAATACCTGCGCGTGTTCTCGCCCTCGGCCGAGGTGCGCGGCCATGGCCCGGGTCAGGAAGTGTTGCAGGTCGGCAAGAAGAACGTCGAGATCATCGACATCCAGCCGGTTGGCCAGTACGCCGTATCCCTGGTGTTTTCCGACAAGCACGACTCGGGCATCTATTCCTGGGATTATCTCCACGACCTCGGCGTCAACCAGGCGCGCTACTGGCAGGCCTACCTCGCCCGCCTGGAGGCCGCGGGCGAGTCGCGCGAGCCGAAGAGCATCGTCTGACCCCGCCATGCCCTGGCCGGCCATCGCCACGGCCATCGGTGCCGCAAGCGGCCAGGCATTCGCGCTCAGGACGCGGCGCGAGGCCGGTGGTGGATGCATCAACCAGGCCAGCGTGCTGGAAGGCACGGACGGCCGGCGCTATTTCGTCAAGCTGAACCGGGCCGCGCGAGCGGCGATGTTCGCCGCCGAGGCGGACGGCCTTGATGCACTCGACGCTGCCGCCGTGATCCGGGTGCCCCGCCCGGTATGCCACGGCGCAGATGCAACACATGCCTGGCTGGTGCTCGAATACATCGAATTCGACGGCAGCGCTCGTGCCGCCGACCTTGGCCACGCGCTCGCCGCCTTGCACCGGACCACCCAGGCGCGCTTTGGCTGGTGGCGGAACAACACCCTCGGCGCCACGCCGCAGTCCAACGCCGAATGCGCGGACTGGTGCGAATTCTGGCGCCTGCGCCGGCTAGCGCCGCAACTCGATCTGGCGCGCCAGAACGGCGCCTCACGCGCCATTCTCGACGCCGGAGAGCGCCTGCTCTCCGATCTGGATCGGCTGCTGGGTAGGCATCGCCCCCCGCCTTCACTGTTGCACGGCGACCTGTGGGGCGGAAATTACGGCTTCGCCGGTGGCGTGCCGGTGCTGTTCGACCCGGCAGTCTATTACGGTGACCGGGAGGCCGATCTGGCGATGACCGAGCTGTTCGGGGGATTTCCGGCCGCCTTTTACGCCGCCTACCAGGAGGCCTGGCCGCTCGATTCCGGCTATGCCACGCGCAAGACCCTGTACAACCTCTATCACGTGCTCAACCACTTCAACCTGTTCGGTGGCGGCTATGCCGGCCAGGCTGAACGCATGCTGCGGCAACTGCTCGCCGAGCTCGGCTGAGCAACGGCACCTCCAAAATTCCTCAGCACAGCGGCACAGAGATTGGCACTAACAGGCTGTTGAAAAACGTCGCGAGGATGGCCCGATGCAAGGCAGCACGGAGCGCTGCGACCGAGATAACGAGCGAAGCGAGTTTCAGCGAAGGCCAATCTTCAGGTTGTGCCGGAGCCCCATATCCAATCGATCGGCGAGGGGGCGCAAACGAAGTTTTGGCTTGCGCTGAAACTTCGTTTGGCGAAGGCTCACATCGGCGCAGCCGATTGAGCTGCGCGGCCGGAGAAAACACCGCGCAACACAGCCGATGACCCACCGCAGTCGTTTTTCAACAGCCTGCTAAATTCAGGCTTTATTGATTCCATTCACATCATGGGTGAACGCGCGTGAACCAAATGAGCTGCTGTTTTTCGCTGTGATCTCTGTGACTCTCTGTGGTTCAACCCGGTTTTTCAGGTTCAGAGCTTGTAGCCCAGATGCAGGGCCACCACGCCGGCATTGAGGTTGTAGTAATCGACGCGCTGGAATCCGGCCTCTGCCATCATCCCCTTCAGGGTTTCCTGGTCGGGATGCATGCGGATCGACTCGGCGAGATAACGATAGCTGTCGGCGTCCTTGGCCACCAGCGCACCCATGCGCGGCAGGAGACCGAACGAATAGGCGTCATAAAGCGATGCCAATGGCTTCCAGACCCGAGAGAACTCCAGCACCATCAGCTTTCCGCCGGGTTTGAGCACACGCCGCATCTCAGCCAGGGCCCGTTCCTTGTGGGTCATGTTGCGCAGGCCGAAGGCCACGGTCACCAGGTCAAAACGTCCTTCGGGAAAGGGCAGGTGTTCGGCGTCGCACTGCGCGCAGGGCAGGATCAGACCATCGTCGAGCAAGCGGTCACGCCCGACCGTGAGCATCGAACCGTTGATGTCGGTCAGCCAGACCTCCCCCGCGGGTCCGGCCTGGTGCGCCAGCAGGCGGGCGATGTCGCCGGTGCCGCCGGCGATGTCGAGGATGCGCCAGCCCGGCCGCACCCCGGCCTTGAGGGACAGGAATCGTTTCCAGACTCGGTGCAGGCCGAGCGACATGAGGTCATTCATCACGTCGTAGCGATCGGCCACGGAATGGAACACCCCGGCCACCCGGGCCGCCTTTTCCGCCTCGGCCACGGTCTGGTAGCCGAAGTGGGTGGTCTTGTCGCCGGACTCGTTCATCCGCGCGGCACGAAACCTTGCGGCGCCCCCACGCCATCGCCGAAGAAATATTTCTCGGCCTGTTCCATCAGATACTTGCGATGCTGGGCGTCGGCCAGGTTAAGCCGGTTTTCGTTGATGATCATGGTTTGCAGACGGACCCAGCCCTGCCAGGCCTCCTTGGACACGCTCTCGAACACACGCTTGCCGAGTTCGCCCGGGTAGGGCGGGAAATCCATCCCCTCGGCCTCGCGGCCGAGCTTCACGCATTGCACCATGCGAGCCATCGCAAATCCTCCAGTCGGCTTCAACAGCGGGCTATGGTAGCCCATGCGGCGTACAGCGTCACCTTCGCTCCCGGCGCTTCAACGCACCTCGATGGTGCGTTCCATGCCGATCTGCTCACCCCGACCGCGCAGCTCGAGGTGCGCTACCCATACCCCGGCATCCAGGCCGGGCAGGGAGCCCTGATAGCGACCGGCGCCAATCTCGGACAGGGGCAAGGGAAGATCCGCAGCCTTGCCGGGCCGGCCCAGCGCGATCCGCACAGCAACGTCGTCGATCGGCTCGTCGAGCTGGTTGCGCAACGACACGCTGACATGCACGGGTTGGCCGGCGAGCGGTTCGGCCAGGCCGTCGATGGTAACCCTCCAGCCCAGGCGGGCCAGGCGATCCTCGATCTTGAGATGGTGGCGCACGCCTTTGGCGGCCTCGGTGCGATGTTCGACCACCCCGGCGAATCCGGTATGCACATTCCCCTGATCGGCCCTGGGCAGAACCCAGGCAGCCACCGTGGGCGGCAGGCCGTGGGCGGCAATGTAGACCATGCCACCGAAAACCACGCTGATGAACAGGAAGAACGCAATCATCAGCGCCGGCACCCAGTGCAGGCTTCTAGTGTGGTCGACCTTGGCGCCATAGAGCTGGCCAAGCATGATCGCGACGGTGGGATAGGCGACCAGGTGCATGGTGATCCGGTCGAGCCCGGGCAGGTCGCCCAGCACCAGGGCGACATAGAGCGCACTGGGCAGGCCGGCGGCGAGCGTGGCGGCCCACAGGTTGGACAGGCGAAGGTGGCGGGCGAATGCGTACAGCACAGCGGTGAGCAGCATGCCTCCGAACAGGCTGGTGAACAGATTCATGGTCAATGTCCCTTGGGCAGGAAGAATCGGGCCGGGTCGACGACCCGTTCGCCCTGGCCGTTTTCGATGACAAAGTGGAATTCGGCGTGTCCGGCCGCCTGCGCCGGAGCCATGTCGACGCTGGCCTGGAGGATCACGCTCTTGCCGTTGCGTACCGTAACCTCGCTGAAATTGCCGAGTTCCAGTGCGCCCTCCGGCAGACCTTCGGTATGGATGCGGAATGTATCGTCCTTGCCGGAGATGTTGGTGAGACGGATCTGGTAGCGGTTGCGGATGCGTCCGTCCGAGAGGGTGGTGTACAGCGGCTGGCGCACCTGCTGCACGCTGTGCTCGAAACTCTTGCGATGATCGATGTCGTAGAACAGGAAGGCGGTCATCAACACCAGGGCCACACCGTAGCCGATCACCTTCAGGCGTTTCCAGTCGGCGCGCGGCGGCCCCGGCTGTTCGAGGGCGAGATTAGTTTCCGAGTCGTAGCGCACCAGTCCGCGCGGATACCCCATCTTATCCATGATCGAATCGCATGCGTCCACGCACAGGCCGCATGAGATGCAGGTGTATTGCAGGCCATCGCGGATGTCGATGCCGACCGGGCAGACCTGCACGCACAAGCCACAGTCGATGCAATCGCCATGGCCCTGCTGGCGACGCTCGTCCTGGCTACGCAAGCCGGCGCGTGCCGTGGCGCGCCCCTTTTCGCCCTCGCCACGACGCCTGTCATAGTGCACCGTCAACGTCTCGGGGTCATACATGGCGCTCTGAAAGCGACCATAGGGACAGATGAATGTGCATACGTGCTCGCGCAGCAGGCCGGCGGCGGCGTAGGTGGTGATGGTCAGGGTAAGCGTGGTGATGTAGGCGGCGGCAGGCGCATCCAGGGTGAAGAAACGCACCAGAAGTTCCGGCGCATAGCCGAAATAGAGCACGAAGGTGAGCGCGGTCCAGAACGACAGCGCCAGCCAGGCCAGCCGGGTCACCCCCACCCGGATCAGTTTTTCCCGGTCGGCCCAGGGCTTGCGCAACAGCTTCAGGCGATTCGGTCGCTCCCCCTGCAACCCGTGCTCGATCCAGATGAAAGCATCGGTCCACAAGGTCTGGAAGCAGAAATAGCCGCAGAATACTCGCCCCGCCAGGGCCGTGACGAAGAACAGCAATGCCGCGGCAATGAACAGCAGCAGTGAAAGCCAAAAGATGTCCTGCGGATACACCACCAGATCGAACAGGTAATACCGCCGCCCCGGAATGTCGTACAGGACGGTCTGCGAGGGCCCGCCCTCGCGCGGCCAGGGCAGCCAGGGCAAGGCGAAGTAGACGCCAAAGCCCAACAACAGGATGAATGTCTTGAAGTTGCGAAAGCCCCCCTTGATCGAACGCGGCACCACCGGCGCACGCTTGAAATAAAGGGGAGACTCCTGTCCGGAAGATGCCACGTGAATCGCCGTTCAATCACCGAAGTTGCCAATTCCCGGCGTTTACGCGCCAGGCCCTGCTCCTCCAGCCGGGTGGCTGTATCGTTGTCCGGGCGACGCGCGCGCCCGCTTGCAATGCTGAAATGCACGAGGCCCCCGGCAAGCCGGGGGCCTCGTAGTCGACGGCGATTACTTGCCGCCGCCCAGCGTGTCGTGCACGTATACCGTCAGCAGTTTGATCTGCTGCGGCGTCAGGCGACCCTCGAAGGAAGGCATCACGCCCTTGTCGAGGCCGGCGGCGATGACGCCACGCACCGCCTCCGCCTTGGCGGCGGCGTCCGGAGCGCCGGGCACGTCGGCCCACAGCCAGACCTTGTCGGTCAGATTGGGGGCGCCGATGTCCTGGCGACCCTTGGCATCGTCACCATGACAATAGAAACAGGCTGCGGCATCGGAATGGAACAGGCGCTTGCCCTCGGCCGCCTTGCCCGCATCTGCCGGCTCGCCCGACAGCGACAGCACATAATTGGCGAGCTGGTCGAGCTGGGCGGCGCCGAGTGCCTCGGCATAGGGCGGCATGTAGCCACGCCGGCCCTTCACCAGGGTTTCCTGGATCCTGGCGTGGCTTCCGCCATAGAGCCAGTCGTCATCGGTCAGGTTGGGATAGAAGCCGATCTTGCCGGCGCCGCCTTCTTGGTGGCAGGCGCGGCAGTTCTCGGAAAACAGTGTGCGACCGGCCGAGGCGACGAAGCTCATCAGCTCGGGGTCCTTGCCGATCTCGGCGAAATCCATGCCGGCGATCCGGTCGAAATAGGGTTTCTGCATGGCTGCCGCGTCCTGGCTCTCGCGCAGCAGCTTGGCGCGGGTGTTCCAGTGCCAGGACTCTTCCTCGCCCTCCGCATTGACATAGGTGATGCTGCTCATGCCGGTGAGAAACCCCTTCCCGATCGGCCAGGAGGGATAGATCATCCAATAGACGAGCGCAAACACGATGGTGATGTAGAACGTGTAGGTCCACCACACGGGCAGGGGATTGTTGTATTCCTGTAAGTCGCCGTCCCAGACGTGACCGGTGGTCTGCACGCCCTGGTTTTGAACATTGTCAGCCATTTGACTTGTCCTTCGCTTCGTCGTTTACGTCGTCGTCAAGAAAGGGGATGTTCTTGTGGTCTTCCATCCGTGCCCGGCGTTCCTTGCCGCCGGCATAGACCCAGAGCACGATCAGGCAGAATGTCGTGAACAGGATCAGGAGCCCCAGCGGCTTGGTGTTCTCGGGGCGGGACAACCACTCGATCATGCCCGTCAACGATATTTCACCAGTTCTTCAGGCTTGATCTTGCTGAAGTCGACCATGGTGCCGAGCACCTGAAGATAGGCCACCAGCGCGTCCATTTCGGTAACGCTGGAGCGATCGCCGTCGTAGTTCCCGGCCTGCGCCTGCGCCACCAGATTGGCGGCCGCATCGGGGATGTGCAGCATCTTCGCCGCCTCGGCGCCGAACTTCTCCACGTTGCGCTCGTATTCCGCGGTCGAGACTGAGTAGGGCACGCCGACGGCACGCAGGGCGCGCATGCGGGCGCCGATGTCGGAATAGTTGAGCGCCTGCATCAGCCAAGGGTAGTTCGGCATCACCGACTCCGGCACCACGGACTTGGGCTGGATCATATGCTGCACATGCCATTCGTTGGAATACTTGCCGCCCACCCGGGCCAGATCGGGACCGGTGCGCTTGGAACCCCACTGGAAGGGATGGTCGTACTGCGATTCCGCCGACAAGGAGTAATGGCCATAGCGCAGCTGCTCGTCACGGAAGGGCCGGATCATCTGCGAGTGACAGGTGTAGCAACCCTCGCGGATGTAGATGTCGCGCCCCATCTGTTCGAGCGGAGTGTATGGACGCACGCCCTCGACCTTTTCGACGGTGTCGTCGATCAGGAACATGGGCGCGATCTCGACCATGCCGGCGACACTGACCGCGCCCATGATAGCGACCAGCAACCAGCCGACGTTGGTTTCCAGGATTTCGTGCTTGAGGTTCTTGAGCATGTCGGTTTCCTTGTCGACCGGATCAGGCGGTGGCCACGGCGGCGCGGGCGTCGACGCGGGCCTGGTCGACCCCCTGGCGGACGGTGCGATAGATGTTGTAGGCCATGATGAACATGCCGGCCAGGAAGAACATCCCGCCGATCGTGCGCATCACATAGAAGGGATGCATGGCGGCGACCGACTCGACGAATGAATACTGCAGGTTGCCGAAGTCATCGAAGGCACGCCACATCAGCCCCTGCGAGATGCCGGAGATCCACATCGCGGTGATGTACAGCAGCGTGCCGATGGTGGCCAGCCAGAAGTGTACGTTGACCAGGCGCAGGCTGTAGAGCTGGGTATTCCAGAGTTTCGGGATCATGTGATAGAGCGATCCGAAGGCGATCATCGCCACCCAGCCCAGGGCGCCGGAGTGCACGTGGCCCACGGTCCAGTCGGTGTAGTGCGACAGCGCGTTGACATCCTTGAGCGACATCAGCGGCCCTTCGAAGGTGGACATGCCGTAGAACGACAGGGCCACGATCATGAAACGCATGATCGGGTCGGTGCGCAGTTTGTCCCAGGCCCCGGACAGGGTCATGATGCCGTTGATCATCCCGCCCCAGGAGGGCAGCAACAGCATGATGGAGAATGTGGCGCCCAGGGTGGAGGTCCAGTCGGGCACGGCGGTCCAGTGCAGGTGGTGGGTGCCCACCCACATGTACATGAAGGACAGGGCCCAGAAATGGACGATGGACAGACGGTAGGAGTAGACCGGGCGGCCGGCGTGCTTGGGCACGAAGTAATACATCATGCCCAGGAAGGCGGCGGTGAGGAAGAAGCCGACCGCGTTATGGCCGTACCACCACTGGGTCATGGCATCCTGGGTGCCAGCGAACAGGCTGTAGGACTTGAGGGTGAATAGACCCACCGGCACCGCCAGGTTGTTGAAGGTGTGCAACAGCGCGGTGACCAGGATGAATGCGAGGTAGAACCAGTTGGCGACGTAGATGTGCGGCTGCTTGCGCTTCATCAGGGTGCCGATGAACACCACCATGTAGGCCACCCAGACGAACAGGATCAAAAGATCGATCGGCCACTCCATCTCCGCGTATTCGCGTCCCTGGCTGTACCCCAACACATAGGACAAGGCGGCCAGCACAATCACCGCCTGCCAGCCCCAAAAGGTGAAGGTGGCTAGACCAGGTGCGAACAGGCGGGTCTGACAGGTGCGCTGCACCACATAGTACGAGGTCGCGAACAGGGCCGAGCCACCGAAACCGAAGATCACCGCGCCGGTATGCACCGGACGGAAGCGACCAAACGAGAGGTACGGACTGTCGAAGTTGAGCACCGGCCAGGCAAGCTGGGAAGCGATGAACACCCCCGCCGCCATGCCGACCACGGCCCACACGACGGCCATGACGGAGAATTTCTTGATGATTTCGTAATCGTACTGCTCCGCCTGCGCGGGATTGCTTGCAGCCATGACGCCTCCTCGGGTTGCCGCGTACCACATCGCGTTCCGCGGCGGGACACGCCACGAAACGCCGGCCGAACATCGGCCAATATCAAAAAAGACTCGGGAGTATATGCTTAACCCGGCGCCACCCGCAAGGCGGCCGGCGCGCCCCGGCCATCCGGGTACGTTCCCCGCGCCGGCGGCAGGCAGTCGTGGACCGTGGGCTGGCGCAGCCGGTAACGCAACTCGCGCTTGATGCGGCCATTGTCGAGCCGGCGCGATTCGCTCAGGAAGCTTTGCATGGCCGGGGTGACCGTAGCCATCACCTCGGCGCGGGGCAGACGCGGCGGACGCGGCAGGCCGAGATGATCGGCCACCACGTCGAACCAGTCCCCCATCCTGAGACCGCTGTCGTCGACCGCGTTGTACACCCGGCCACCGCGCCCACGCCTCGCCGCGGCGAGGCAGAGCCCGGCCAGATCGTCGGCATGGATGTGGTTGGTGTGAATATCCTCCTCCGGACGCAGGGCCGGCAACCCCTGCCGGACTCGCTCCGCCGGCATGCGATCCTCGGCATAGATGCCAGGCGCGCGCAGGATGACCAGGCGGCGACCGGCCGCCGCCGCGTGCCGTCGCAGCCGCCGCTCGGCATCGAGCCTGCGCCGGGCGCGGGCATTGTGGGGCCGCGGCGGTCGCGTCTCCGACACCTGTTCACCCGCGCAGTCGCCATACACCCCGCTGGTGCTCACGTAGACCAGCGCGCGTGGTAAACTTGACCGATTTAGTGCGGTAAGCAGACGCCGGGTACGCGGATCGGTCTCGCCCGAGCCGGGTGGCGGCGCCAGGTGGATCAGCCAGTCGGCCCCGCGCAGGATGCCGGCGAGACGGCGCAACGAGCGACGATCATCCAGATCCCCTGGGATCGGGGTCACCCCGGCGGCGCGCAGCTCCGCCACCCGTCCGGGCGAGCGCAACACGCCGTAGAGCCGGGCGCGCCCCCGGACCTGGCGCGCCAGCCGCAAACCGACATCTCCACAGCCCACGATCACGATACGCATCGATTCAAATCACGTTCGATAAAAGGTTCCAGCCATGTCATACCAGGTCACCCTGCAACCCAGCGGCCACCAGTTTACCGTGCAGGACGACGAAACCATCCTCGAAGCCGCCCTGCGCGAGAATTTTGCACTCCCCTACGGCTGCCGCAACGGTGCCTGCGGCGCCTGCAAGGGCAGGATACTCCGCGGCACGGTGGATCATGGCGTAGTCCAGCCCGGCACCCTGAGCGATGCCGACAAGGCCCGCGGCCTCGCACTGTTCTGTGCCGCGCGGCCGCTGACCGACCTCACTCTGGAAGCGAAGGAAATCACCGCTGCGCGCGACATCCCGGTCAAGACCCTGCCCTGCCGGGTCGAGCGCATGGAACGACTGGCCCCTGACGTGATGGCCGTGTGGCTCAAGCTGCCGTCCAACGAACGCCTGCAGTTTCTGCCCGGCCAGTACATCGACTTTCTGCTCAAGGACGGCAAGAGCCGCAGCTTTTCGCTCGCCAACGCGCCGGAGGCCGACGCCCTGCTGGAGCTGCACATCCGCCACGTGCCCGGCGGCCTGTTCACCGACCAGGTGTTCAACAGCATGAAGGTGAAAGACATCCTGCGCATCAAGGGGCCGCTCGGCAGCTTCTTCCTGCGCGAATCGGACAAGCCGGCCATCCTGCTCGCCGGCGGCACCGGCTTCGCCCCGATCAAGAGCATCCTCGCGCACGCATTCCATCATCAGGACCCACGCACCATGGTGCTGTACTGGGGCGCCAAGACCCTGGCCGACCTGTACCAGCCCGAGATCCCCGCGGCCTGGCAACAGGCGCATGTCAGCTTCGACTTCATCCCGGTGCTTTCGCAACCGCGCCCGGAAGACGCCTGGCCGGGCCGCACCGGCCACGTCCACGAGGCCGTGCTGGCCGACTTCGCGGATCTTTCCGGCTACCAGGTCTACGCCTGCGGTGCCCCGGCCATGGTCGAGGCGGCCCGGCGCGACTTCATTGCCCGCGGCCTGCCGGAGGACGAGTTCTTTTCCGACGCATTCGCATTCCAGGGCAACTGAACCGCGCCGGGCGTGGTTCATCGCCAGCCGCTTAGCCGGCTGTTGAACCCGGATTTTCCATGCGGCGGCCTGACGGCCTACGCGCGCGCGGGCGGCCGCTTGCAGAGCGGCTTCGAGTCCGTGCGCATCGCCCTGGCATGGCGATGGGCGCGTCGCCCGTCCTCTCAAGAAAACGAAGGGCCGTCCCGAGTTTTATTGTCCCACTCGGGGGGCGGGCTGGGCGTGGCCCGGCCCTGGGTGCGCCAAAATCCGCTCCGAAATCGCCTCGCCATCCTCACGTGTCCTCATGGAAAACCCGGGTTGAAAAACGTCGCGAGGAGGGCCCGATGCACGGCGCACGGAGCGCGGCGACCGAGAAAACGAGCGAACCGCGTTTCAACGAAGGCCAACCTTCAGGTCATGCCGGAGCTCCATATCAAGTCGATCGGCGAGGGAGCGAAAAGTCTCATCGAATACCGTCCCAGCAGCCGGGCGATCAAGGTCAACGCCGCGACCAAGACCATCTCCCCCTGGAAGTCGACGACATCAAGGGCGATGTCATCCACGTCATCCCGCCCATGCGCGCCGCCAAGCTCACCGAGCTGGCCGGCGCCCGTCCGGCGGAGTGCAAGCAGGCCTGGTGTCCGGTCGACTTTCGCACCTTCGAGTCGAAGACCGTGCCCAACGTGCATATCCTCGGCGATTCGTCGGAGTCGAACATGCCCAAGGCCGGTGCGGTGGCCAACAACACCGGCAAGATGTGCGCGGCCGCGAGCCGTGGATCCTGCCGGTGATCACCAACACCTGCTTCTCCGGCACCTCCGCCACCACCGCCATGCATGTGGCCATGGCGTTCCGCGCCGACAAGGACTTCAAGATGGTGTCGCAGGAATTCCCCGGCAAGGGCATTTTCAAGGAGAAAAGCGAGATCGAAATGGCCTACATGGATTCATGGGGCAAGAACATCTGGGCCGACACGCTCAACCTGAAGACCTGAGTCCGGCCGCGACTCACGCCGCCCCACCCGGGGCGGCATGGCTGACCCCGGGCCCATACGGGGTCCGCCATGCCATTGAGGCCCGGCATTCGTCATAATGCGACGATCACACCATCGGCCACAACCATGCCCAGCCATTCCGATACCGCCTCATTCGTCGACTGGTTTCGCGCTGCCGCGCCCTACATCCACGCCTTTCGCGGCAAGACATTCGTCATCGCCTTCGGCGGCGACGCCATGTTGCGCCACGACTTCGTCGACCTGATCCATGATGTCAACCTGCTCTCCGCACTCGGTGTGCGCCTGGTACTCGCGCATGGCGTGCGGCCCCAGGTCGAGGAACGCCTCGCCGCCAGCGGTGGCGAGACCCTGTACGTGCGCGATAAGCGCGTCACCGATGCCGAGACCTTGGAGATCGTGAAGGACGCGGTCGGCTCGGTGCGGGTCGACATCGAGAGCATGCTGTCGGTGGGCCTGCCCAACACCCCCATGGCCGGCGCCGAGATCCGGCTCGCCTCCGGCAACTATGTCACCGCCCAGCCCGCTGGCGTGGTCGATGGGGTTGACCTGCAATTCACCGGCGAGGTGCGCAAGGTGGCCGCCGACGCGATCCGTTCCCGCCTCGACGCCGGCGAGATCGTGTTGCTCTCGCCGATCGGCTTCTCACCCACCGGCGAAGTGTTCAACCTCACCTTGGAGGAGGTGGCCACCGCCGCCGCCATCGCCCTGGAAGCGGAAAAACTGGTGTTCATCCTCGATCATGGCGACACCGTTGATCGCCAGGGCCGGCGCCTGTCGCGCCTCACCGTGCCGCAGGCGCAACGGCTGTTGCGCGATCTGCCCGACAGCGACATGAAGCTGTACCTGCCGCACGCCATCCGCGCCTGCCGGAAAGGCGTGGCCAAGGCCCATCTGGTCAGCGCCGAGGTCGATGGCGCACTGCTCATGGAGCTGTTCACGCACGAAGGCGTGGGCACCATGCTCACCCGCCAGTCGGTGGAAACCCTGCGTCCGGCGAGCATCGACGATGTCGGCGGCGTGCTGCAGCTGATCGAGCCCCTGGAAGAGGCCGGCATCCTGGTGCGCCGTTCGCGCGAGCGGCTGGAGCAGGAAATCGACCGGTTTTTCGTCACCGAGCTGGATGGCCGTCTGGTCGGCTGCGTCGCGCTCTACCCCATTGCCAACACGGCGGCCGGCGAGATGGCCTGCCTCGCCGTGCACCCCGACTTCCGCGACAGCGGCCGTGGCGAAGCCCTTCTCGCCGCGGTCGAGGATGCTGCCCGCGAGGCCGGCATGCAACAACTGTTCGTACTCACCACTCGTACCGCGCACTGGTTCCTGGAGCGCGGCTTCGCACCGGCCAGTCCGGACGACCTTCCGGCGCAGCGCAAGGCCATGTACAACTGGCAGCGTCGCTCCAAGGTGTTCGTCAAGGCACTGACCTGAACCAGGCCTGACCGTCGCGCCGCCCCCCGCCATCGCCTCTGCCCGAGCCAGAGCACGGCATATGCCGATGATATCTCCCCGCCCATCGCGGTGATACAACCAACGACATATTCAATTTCGAACCGGATGTGGTTACCTTTCTCCCGTCCAGACTTGGGCGAGCCACTCACCACACAGGAGAGAGACCATGCTGAAAAAACTGTTCGAAAGCCTGTTGCTGTCCTTCTGCCTCGCCGGCACCGCGTTCGCCAGCGTCGACATCAACACCGCCAGCCAGGCGGAGCTGGAATCGGTCAAGGGCATCGGCCCGGCCCGGGCCCGCGCCATCCTCGAATACCGACAGCAGCACGGCCCATTCCGCAGCGTCGACGACCTCACCAAGGTCAAGGGCATCGGCCCCGCCAGCGTCGACAAAATGCGGGCAGAAATTCGCGTCGGCCAGGCCAAGAACGAAAGCAAGCCGGAAGCCCAGACCGCCAAACGCTGAACCGCCCCCGCGCACAGCAAAACGCCCCGCGCCGCGGGGCGTTTTGCATGACAAGATGACAGCCCGCAACAAGCGCACTGTACCGATGCGACTGCGCATTCTGCTCGGCTTCCCGTCCCTGTGCCTTGGACGGTTTCAGCATCGCCCAGAGCCAGCCCACCGCGCATCCTGACATCGAGATCGTCATGCGCACCGCGCTGGAAAGAACGCATTCGCGGCTACGCCTGCGGCGCCGATCTCTACCTGACCAAACTGGGTGGCGCCGACGTCCGTCGGCAATCGTTGCATTGCTTTCTTCACTCTGGCTGGGCGTCGCTTGCGACGTCACTTTTGCCCAGCTCGCCCCGACCCCCTACCCACCTTGATCTTCGGCGGCAGCGGCTCCATCAGCCAGTCCGGCGCGGCACCGGCGGACACCATCACCGGCGAGGAGCCCGGTCGACTCGGCCAGCCATCCGGCCAGGCCCTCCAGCACGAGCATTCCGGCGTTGATCGCCAGCAGCAGGATCGACAGGCGGCATTCCAGACTGGATTGCGCGGCTTGGCTGGATGCGCAACCCCCGGGACAGCCCATGCCGTTCAGCCCAGGTTGGGCGCCAGCCAGCGTTCCGCGGTGGCGACATCCCAGCCCTTGCGCTTCGCGTAGTCCTCGACCTGGTCGCGGCCGAGCTTGGCGACGGCGAAATAGCGCGCCTGCGGGTGGCTGAAATAGAAGCCGGACACCGAGGCCATGGGCAGCATGGCGAAGTTTTCGGTGAGCCTGACGCCGATGTTTTCCGGCGCCTTGAGCAGCTCGAACAGCGGTCCCTTCTCGCTGTGCTCCGGGCAGGCCGGGTAGCCCGGGGCGGGACGGATGCCGCGATATTCCTCTTGGATGAGTTGTTCATTGGTGAGCGCGTCCTCGCTTGCATAGCCCCAGAACTCGGTGCGTACCCGCTGGTGCATGCGTTCGGCGAAGGCCTCGGCGAGGCGGTCGCACAGCGCCTTGAACAGGATCGCGGAGTAATCGTCGTGCGCGGCCTCGAAGGCCTTGACCTTCTCGTCCTCGCCGATGCCGGCGGTGACCACGAAGGCGCCCAGGTAGTCTTGCACGGGCGCCGGCGCAACGAAGTCGGCCAGGCACCAGTTCGGCTGGCCGGCGGGTTTCTGCATCTGCTGGCGTAGGTTATGCCAGACCATGCGTGGGTGCTTGCGCGCTTCGTCAGCGAATAGGGCGATGTCGTCGTGGTCGATCCGGTTGGCCGGGAACAGACCGATCACGGCGCGGGCCTCCACCCAGTTTTCCCGGATCATGCGATCGAGCATGGCCTGGGCGTCGGTGAACAGCTTGCGGGCCTCTTCGCCGACGGTCTCGTCCTGCAATATGCGCGGGTAGCGGCCATGGAGTTCCCAGGCCTGGAAAAAGGGCGTCCAGTCGATGTACCGCGCCAGCTCGGCCAAGTCGTAATCCTTGAACACCTGGATGCCGAGTTGCTTTGGGGTGGGGGGCAGATAGCCCTCGCCCTCCGTGAGAGGGGTCAGGGGTGAGCGTGCGATAGCGGGCAGCGCCCAATGGGTCTTGAACGCATTCGCCCGCGCCTCCGCCAGCGTGACCCGCTTGCTCTCGCCATGCTGGGCGGCGTGGCGTTCGCGCACCTCCACATAGTCCGCCTTGGTCTTGGCGACGAAGTCGTCGCGCAGGCCCTCGGACAGGAGGTTGGTGCACACACCGACCGCGCGGCTGGCATCCTTTACGTAGACCACCGGGCCATCGTACTGGGTGTCGATCTTCACCGCGGTGTGGGCGAGGCTGGTGGTGGCGCCGCCGATCAGGAGCGGTATGGTGAAACCCTGGCGCTGCATCTCGCGGGCGATGTGCGCCATCTCCTCCAGCGAGGGGGTGATGAGGCCGGACAGGCCGATGATGTCCACCTGCTCGGCACGCGCGGTGGCGAGGATCTTGTCGGCCGGCACCATGACGCCGAGGTCGATGACGTCGTAGGCGTTGCAGCCCAGCACCACGCCGACGATGTTCTTGCCGATGTCGTGCACGTCGCCTTTCACCGTCGCCATCAGGATGCGGCCCTTGGGCTTGGAATCGATGGCCTTGGTGGCCTCGATGAACGGCGTCAGGTAGGCCACCGCCTGCTTCATGACGCGCGCCGATTTCACCACCTGCGGCAGGAACATCTTGCCGGCGCCGAACAGGTCGCCGACCACGTTCATGCCGTCCATCAGCGGGCCTTCGATGACCTTGACCGGGTGGTCGACGGCGGCGCGGGCCTCTTCCGTATCGGCCTCGATGTACTGGGTGATGCCTTTCACCAGGGCGTGGGTGAGGCGCTGGCCCACCGGCAGTTCGCGCCAGGCGAGGTCTTCCACCTGTTCCTTCGCGGCGCCCTTCACGGTGTTGGCGAACTCGACCAGGCGGTCGCCGGCGTCGGAGCGGCGGTTGAGCACCACATCTTCCACGCGGGCACGCAGTTCCGGCTCGATTTCGTCATAGACGCCGAGTTGCCCGGCGTTGACGATGCCCATGTCCATGCCGGCCTGGATGGCGTGATAGAGGAAGACGGTGTGGATGGCCTCGCGCACCGGCTCGTTGCCGCGGAAGGAAAACGAGACGTTGGAGACGCCACCGGAAACGTGGGCATGCGGCAGGTTCCGGCGAATCCAGCGCGTCGCCTCGATGAAGTCCACGGCGTAGTTGGCGTGTTCCTCGATGCCGGTGGCGATGGCGAAGATGTTGGGATCGAAGATGATGTCCTCGGCCGGAAAGCCCGCCCGTCCGGTGAGCAGTCGGTAGGCCCGGTCGCAGATCTCGACCTTGCGCGCATAAGTGTCGGCTTGTCCCTTCTCGTCGAAGGCCATGACGATGATGGCGGCGCCGTAGCGGCGGGCCAGCTTCGCCTTTTCGATGAACTGCGCTTCGCCTTCCTTCATCGAGATCGAGTTGATGATGGGTTTGCCCTGCACGCACTTCAGGCCGGCCTCGATGATCTCCCACTTGGACGAGTCGAGCATGATCGGCGCCTTGGCGATGTCCGGCTCGCTGGCGACCAGGTTGAGGAAGCGGGTCATGGCGGCGACGCCGTCGAGCATGGCCTCGTCCATGTTGATGTCGATCACCTGGGCGCCGTTCTCCACCTGCTGGCGGGCGATGGCCAGGGCCTCGTCGTAGTTGCCGTCGATGATCAGGCGCTTGAACTTGGCCGAGCCGGTGACGTTGGTGCGCTCGCCGACGTTGCAGAACAGGTCGCCGGCGCCGAGGTTGTAGGGCTCCAGACCGGAAACGCGCAGCTTGGGCGTGATCCGTGGGATTTCGCGCGGGGCACAATCGGCCACGGCGTGGGCGATGGCGGCGATGTGCTCCGGCGTGGTGCCGCAACAGCCGCCGACGATGTTGATGAGGCCGCTTCGCGCCCACTCACGGATCGCTTCGGCCATCTGCGCGGCGGTCTCGTCATAGCCGCCGAAAGCGTTGGGCAGGCCGGCGTTCGGGTGGGCGGAAATCAGGCAGTCGGCCTTGCCGGCCATCTCCTCGATGTGCTGACGCAGTTCCTTCGCGCCCAGCGCGCAGTTGAAGCCGAACGAGAACGGCTCGGCGTGCGCCAGCGAATTCCAGAACGCCTCGGCGGTCTGCCCCGAGAGCGTGCGGCCGGAGGCGTCGGTGATGGTGCCGGAGATCATGATCGGCAGGGTTGCGCCGCTCGCCTCGAAGTACTGCTTCACCGCGAACACCGCCGCCTTGGCGTTGAGGGTGTCGAACACCGTCTCGATCAGGATGAGGTCGGCGCCGCCCTGGATGAGGCCGTCGGTGGCCTCGTAATAGGTGGCCACCAGTTCGTCCCAGGTGACGTTGCGGTAGCCGGGGTCGTTGACGTCGGGCGAGATCGACAGCGTGCGCGAGGTGGGACCCAGCACGCCGGCGACGAAGCGCGGCCGGTCCGGGGTCGAATACTGCGCCGCCACCTCGCTGGCCAGCCGTGCGCCCTCGAAGTTCAGCTCGAACACCAGGGCCTCCATGCCGTAGTCGGCCATGGAAACGCTGTTGGCGTTGAAGGTGTTGGTCTCCAGGATGTCTGCGCCCGCGGCCAGGTACTGGCCGTGGATATCACGGATCGCCTCGGGGCGGGTGAGCGTGAGCAGATCGTTGTTGCCCTTGAGATCGCTACCCCAATCGGCGAAGCGCGCGCCGCGATAGTCGGCCTCCGATAGGCCGTAGCGCTGAATCATGGTGCCCATGGCCCCATCCAGGATCAGGATGCGGCGCTCGGCAAGGGCCTTCAGTTCGGCGGTACGGTCGGGCATGGGAATCAAGGGCTTGACGGGGCCGGGATTGTACCATCGCCGCCATTCCCCGCCCGCCGCGGCGCTGGGTGCGGGTCCGGCCCTCATGCGGGGCCGAGCAGCTCCAGACAGGTCTCGGCGATGAGGCGCATTTCGGGCTCTTCCACGACATAGGGCGGCATCCAGTACACACTGGCGCCGATGGGGCGGATGAATACGCCGCGTTGCAGCGCCCGACGGTGGAATTCGAGCCCGAAGCCGGGCCCGGCGTCGGCCACGTCGAAGGCCCAGACCATGCCCAGCGTGCGGAAATGGCACACCCTGGGGTGGGCCGCCAGCTCGGCGAAAATGCGCTGGAAACGGGTAGCCTTGTCCCGGTTCCGGGCCAGCACGTCGGTCGTCTCGAACAGGTCGAGCACCGCCAGGGCGGCGCGACAGGCAAGCGGGTTGCCGGTATAGGAGTGCGAGTGCAAAAAACCCCGCGCCGTGCTGTCGTCCAGAAATGCGGCATAGATCGCGTCGGTGGTGAGCACGGCGGATAAGGGCAGATAGCCGCCGGTGAGCCCCTTGGACAGGCACACGAAGTCGCCGCGCACATTGGCCTGTTCAGCGGCGAACAGGGTTCCGGTGCGGCCGAAGCCCATGGCGATCTCGTCGACGATGAGGTGCACCTGGTAGCGGTCGCACAGCTCGCGCGCCCGGCTGAGGTACACCGGGTGGTACATGGCCATGCCGGCCGCGCCCTGCACCAGCGGTTCGAGGATGAGCGCGGCGGTGCGCCCGGCGTGTGCGGCCAGATCCGCTTCCAGCGCGGCGGCGGCGCGCAGCGCGCGGGCCTCGGCCGTCTCGTCCGGGCGGGCAAGCCGGGCGTCGGGGTTTTCGACCTGGCGGCTGATGCGCAGCAAGGGCCGGTAAATGTCCTTGAACAGGGCCACGTCGGTGACCGACAAGGCGCCCAGGGTCTCGCCGTGGTAGCCGTGGACAAGGCTGACGAACTCGGTCTTTTCCGGGCGGCCGACGTTGCGCCAGTAATGAAAGCTCATCTTCAGCGCGATCTCAACCGCCGATGCGCCGTCCGAGCCGTAAAAGGCATGCCCCAGGCCGGTGAGCCGCGCCAGGCGCTCGGACAGTTCGACCACCGGGGCATGGGTGCAGCCGGCGAGGATGACGTGCTCGATCTTGCCGAGTTGGTCGATGAGGGCGGCGTTGATGGCTGGATGGGCGTGGCCGAACAGGTTCACCCACCAGGATGAAATGGCGTCCAGATAGCGTCGGCCCTGCGTGTCGATCAGCCAAGGGCCCTCGCCGCGTGCGATCGCCAGCGGCGGCGTGGTTTCCAGATGCGCCATCTGGGTGCATGGGTGCCAGAGCGCGGCGCGGCTGCGTGCAACGAGGTCGGCGTTCGGATCGGGCGGGTTCATGGCGCGCTGGCGAAATGGTCGAACCCGCGCGCCGGCAAGGCCATGGCGCGGCCCTTGGCGTCGATCAGGCGCAGCCCCAGCTCGGCCTCGATGCGGCCAATGCGGGTGAGCGGCAGGCCCAGCCGCTCGCCCAGCGCCCGGATGGCCGAGCCTTGCGCCGCGGGCGCGGTGAAACAAAGCTCGTAATCGTCCCCGCCGGCCAGACCACAGCGCAATGCGAGTGCGGCATCGAGACCCTGCAGCGCGGGCTCCAGGGGCAGGCAGGACCATTCCAGGGTCGCGCCGAGACCGGAAGCGGTGAGGATGTGGCCCAGATCGGCCGCCAGGCCGTCGGAAATGTCGATCGCGGCATGCGCCAGGCCACGCAAGGCCAGACCGAGCGCGATGCGGGGCTCGGGCAGCTCGAGGCGCGCTCGTACCCGCGCCGCCGTGACGGGATCCAGCGCCACCTCACCCAGGGCATGGCGCAGGGCCAGGGCGGCGCCCCCAAGCGTACCCGAGACCCAGAGCTCATCTCCGGCACGGGCGGCATCGCGGCGCAGGGCCTCACCGGCGGGCGCCTCACCGAGCACGGTGACGCACAGGTTGAGCGGTCCGCGCGTGGTGTCGCCGCCCACCAGATCCACGCCATGCCGCCCGGCCAGCGCGAAGAATCCGGCCATCAGCCCCTCCAGCCAGGCGGGCTCGGCCTCGGGCAGGGCAAAGGCGAGCAAGGCCCAGCGCGGGGCCGCACCCATCGCCGCGAGATCAGACAGATTCACCGCCAGCGCCTTGTGACCCAGCTTATCCGGCGCCACGTCGGCGAAGAAATGCCGCCCCGCCACCAGCATGTCGCTCGACACCGTCAGCACCTGGCCCGGGGCGGGTTGCAGCAGCGCGGCATCGTCGCCGATGCCGAGCAGCGCACCCGGCGCCGGTCGCCGGCAATAGCGCTCGATCAGTTCGAATTCGCCCAAGGGGCTGGCGCGGTTCATGGCGCGAGCAGGGGTCGGACCAGGGACTCCAGGCGGGGATAATGCACCTGCCCGGCAATACGGTGACGGACGACGCCGTCGCGATCGACGATGAACGAGGTCGGCAGGCGTTTGACCTCGAATGCGCTTTGAGCGCCGGGTGGCGCGAGCCGGGCGGGGAAGTCATAGCCCTTGGCGCGCATGAATGCATCCACCTCAGCCTGGGCCTCATCGACACTCCAAGCGAGGATCTCGAACCCCTGGGCGTGATAATCCTTATAGAATGCCTGCTTGGCAGGCATCTCGTGGCGGCAATGCGGGCACCAGGTGGCCCAGAAGTTGACCAGCACCACCTTGCCGCGTAGGGCCTGCAGCTCGGGAAAGGCCGGGGCGGCCTCCTCGCGCTTTTCCACCCAGGCCGGCGGCCGGAACCAGAAATAGACGATCAGCCCGATCAGCGCCAGGGTGAAGGGGCTGGGCTTGAGCTTGCGGAAGAACTCTTGTGTCCTCGACATCCAACAAACCTACTCGAAAAACCATTCGCCTGAAAGAGCCAAGCGCCGGCGAGCAAGTCCCGGGTGAAGCCAACGTAGCCAAGCAACCCGGACGCGACAGGCGGCCCTTGCGCTGGAGCCCCTTGCAGCGCAGCCGCGTCCAGACCGAAGCCGCGCCAGCACGGCAAAAAACGCCGCAGGCCGGGGCGACGGGCGAGGCGAAGGCCCGCGCCACCCCCCGGCAACCGCGCAACACCGGACCGGGTTCGCCGGCCGAAGGCCGCGAGCCCGGCGGTCGCGAGCGGCGGCGAGCCCGGTCCGAGCCGGCCGCCAGCGACGTTCGCCGCCTCCCCCCGGGGGGACTCGCGGCGAGCCTGGAATATTTCGCGCCCTGCCCGCGCGGGCTGGAGGCGCTGCTGGCGAACGAGCTCGCCGGGCTGGGCGCGGCGGCCATCGAACCCGGTCGCGGCGGCGTGGCTTTTCGTGGCGAACGCGAACTGGCCTGGCGGGTCAACCTGTGGAGCCGGCTCGCCATCCGGGTGCTGTGGCGAGTCGGCCACGGTCGCTACCGCGACGAGGACGACCTCTACCGCGCCGCGCTGGCCCTGCCCTGGCCACGCTGGTTTGCACTCGACCGGAGCATCGCGGTGCGCACGGTGGCGCATCAGAGTCCGCTCAGGAGCCTGAAGTTCACCACCCTGAAAATCAAGGACGCGATCTGCGACCGCTTCCGCCAGGAGTGCGAGGCCCGCCCCAACGTCGATGCACGCGAGCCCGACGTGCCCGTCCTTGCCTATCTCGAACGCGACCAGTATCAGCTCTACATCGACCTGTCCGGCGCCCCCCTCAACCGTCGTGGCCACCGCCTGGAGCCGGCCGCGGCGCCACTCAATGAAAACCTCGCCGCCGGACTCCTGATCCTCGCCGGCTGGAACCCGAACATCCCCCTGCTCGACCCCATGATGGGCGGCGGCACGCTGCTCTCCGAGGCCGCGATGCTGGCGCTCGACATCGCCCCGGGGTTCAAGCGCCATTTCGCCTTCGAACGTTTGAGCGACTTCGACCGCATCGCCTGGGTGCGTCTACGCAAGGACGCCGAGGCTGCGCGCCGGCCGGCCACGCCACTGCCCATCTACGGCTGTGACATCGACCCGGCCATGGTGCGCGCTACCCGCATCAACCTCAAGGCCGCTGGCGTGCTCGATTGCGTCGCCACCGACCAGGCCGACGCGCTCGACCTGTATCCGCCCGAACCCGCCGGCATCCTCGTCAGCAACCCGCCCTATGGCGTACGCCTGGAGGCCGAGCGGGGCTTCTACCGATTGCTGGGCGACACCCTCAAGCAACGCTTCGCCGGCTGGACCGCATGCTTCCTGTCCGCCGATCCCGAGTTTCCAAAGCACATCGGCCTCAAGGCACGGCGGCGCACACCGCTCTACAACGGCGCCCTCGATTGCAGGCTGTATGAATACGCACTGGTGGAGGGCTCGATGCGGACCCCGCAGGAATGAACGTCGAGCCCCAAAACCGTGGTTGAGCCGCGGATATGCGGCGTACCCCCGTATCCGCGCGTGCCCCCTCACCCGACCCCTCGCCCTCCGGGCGAGGGGAATGTCTCCTTCCCCCGGCGGGGGAAGGGCCGGGGATGAGAGTTAACAGGCTGTTGAAAAACGTCGCGAGGATGGCCCGATGCAAGGCGCACGGAGCGCAGCGACCGAGAAAACGAGCGAAGCGAGTTTCAGCGAAGGCTCA